>ENA-OPSY01000002-OPSY01000002.1-human-gut-metagenome-genome-assembly--contig:-NODE-2-length-184433-cov-133.124440_pt1 | contig 184433 bp, 150 predicted proteins | sample MGYA00241464_ERZ501920 | MGnify/ENA primary metagenome ERZ501920 (study PRJEB25962, sample SAMEA2042396) | human gut metagenome | biome: human gut; feature: human-associated habitat; material...
CTATCCGTATGGACGGCAAATTGTATTTCTGTATTGACTTCCTGCATGTAAAACCGGGAAAAGGTAACACATTCATGCGTACTAAATTGAAAGATGTGGTTAATGGTTACGTTTTGGAACGTCGTTTCAACATCGGTGAAAAATTGGAAGATGTACGTGTGGAACGTCGTCCACACCAATATTTGTATATGGAAGGTGCAGACTATATTTTTATGAATCAGGAAACATTCGACCAAATTCCTATTGCTCATGACTTGATTAACGGAGTAGACTTCCTGTTGGAAGGAATGGTGGTGGATGTGGTTTCTGATGCTTCTACAGAAACAGTATTGTTTGCTGATGTTCCGGTAAAAGTGCAGATGAAAATTACTTATACCGAACCGGGTCTGAAAGGGGATACGGCTACCAATACGTTGAAACCTGCTACAGTGGAATCGGGTGCTACCGTGCGTGTTCCTTTATTCATTAATGAAGGTGAAACAATTGAAATTGATACTCGTGACGGCTCATATGTAGGCCGTGTGAAAGCATAATCTATTTATATATGCATATAAAAAGGCGGAACTTGTTGCAAGCTCCGCCTTTTTTATGTTTCTTTGTACTTCTCTGTGATGGATAAAATCAAAATAAAGCAATGAGATATTCTTTTATTATACCGGTTTATAATCGTCCTGAAGAGGTGGATGAGTTATTGAACAGTCTTACAAGGCAGACAAATAAGAATTTTGAAGTCCTGATAGTGGAGGATGGTTCATCTGTTCCGTGCAAGGAAGTGGTAGATAATTACGCTGACCGGTTGGATATATGTTATTATTTCAAATCCAATTCCGGCCCCGGGCAGACCCGCAATTATGGAGCGGAACGGGGGCATGGAGAATATCTTATCATATTGGATTCTGATTGCATTTTGCCTGAAGGGTATTTGGCGGCTGTCGAGTCAGAGCTTCAACGGCAGAAGGCAGATGCTTTTGGTGGTCCTGACCGTGCTCATGATTCGTTTACCAATATACAGAAAGCAATAAATTATGCCATGACTTCGTTTTTTACTACCGGAGGTATCCGTGGAGGGAAGAAAAAAATGGATAAATTCTATCCCCGTAGTTTTAATATGGGGGTACGGGCTGAGGTATATAAAGCGTTGGGAGGATTTTCTAAGATGCGTTTTGGAGAAGATATTGATTTCAGTATCCGTATCTTTCAAGGGGGATATGCTTGTCGGTTGTTCCCTGAAGCATGGGTGTGGCACAAGCGTCGTACCGATTTGAAGAAGTTTTTCAAGCAAGTGCATAATTCGGGTATTGCCCGTATCAATCTGTATAAAAAGTATCCTGAATCATTGAAAGTTGTACATTTGTTACCGGCACTTTTTACTATAGGAATTGTATTCCTGTTGTTATGTTCGTTGGTTTGTAGCTGGAGTTTGTCTTTGCTGCTGCTTTTTGCTCTTATCATTTGTGTAGACTCCACATTGCGAAATAAAAGTTTCAAAATAGGATTATTATCCATCCTTGCTTCTTTTATTCAGTTGATTGGCTATGGAACTGGTTTCCTGCGGGCCTGGTGGAAACGCTGTGTGTTGGGGAAAAACGAATTTGCCGCATTTGAGAAGAATTTTTATAAATAGAATTTTACCATGAAGAGGTATTAAAAGTGATGGACTTTTTATGCGTCTTTATGGCGGGGAAAAATAAAGAAAGATGGCAGAAAAACTAACCATAAACCAATGGGCGGAAGAAGATCGTCCTCGTGAAAAGATGATGTTGCATGGAGTGGGGACACTTTCGGATGCTGAGTTGCTTGCTATTTTGATAGGTTCGGGAAATACGGAGGATTCTGCTGTGGAGTTAATGCGTAAAGTGTTGAGTGATTATCATAATAGTTTGAATGAATTGGGCAAAACCACCGTAGATGAACTGTGTCACTATAAAGGAATAGGTCCTGCCAAAGCTATCACCATTTTGGCGGCTTCCGAATTGGGAAAGCGCCGAAAGGAGGAAGAAGGAAAAGAACGTAAGGTCATTCTCAGCTCCCGTGATGTTTATCAATATTTTTATCCGTTGATGTGTGATTTGCCTACAGAGGAATGCTGGGTATTGTTGTTGAATCAGGCTTCCAAAGTAATTGACCGTATAAAGATAAGTTCCGGAGGCCTGGTCTCTACAGCGGTAGATGTCCGTTGTGTATTGAGGGAAGCATTGTTGAAACGGGCCGTTGCCATGGCACTTTGTCACAACCATCCTTCCGGCAGTATGCGACCTAGTACAGAGGATGATCGGTTGACGGAACATCTTGACAAGGCGGCAAAAGTAATGAACATAAGACTGATAGATCATGTTATTTTAACGGATGGCAAATTTTATAGCTATGCTGATGAAGGAAAAATATAGAAAATCATTAAATTTGCAATCGTACTGTGGTTATCAGTAGTTTCAAACTTTATAATTCACAGATAAGATATAATTTATAGAATCTTTCCCTAAGCCTATTTCTTAGAGTAGAATTCCTGCTTATTTTAATCGCTTTATATATTCTGATGGAGACATTCCATATTCCTCTTTGAAGCATTCTCTAAAATAAGATACGGAGTTCAGCCCAACTTGATGGGCTATTTCTGAAATATTATACTTTCCTGAGAGTAATAGTTGCTCTGCCTTCCTGAGCCTCAGTTTACGGATAAATTCTCCTGTTGACATCCCAGTCAGGGCTTTTATTTTTCTGTAAAGAGAAGAATAACTCATTGATAACTCCTGGGCTATTGTGGGCACATCTATTTTCTCATCCATCAAGTTTTCTTCTATGATCTTTGTTATTCTTTCAATGAATTCATTATCTATTTTGTTTAATGATTCTTTGATGATAGATTGCTTAAGATGGGTGCTTGAAGATATTAAGGAAGCTATTTTTTTCCTTCCTTCTAATAGATTGGCTACTCTGCTTTTAAGTAAAGATGCACTGAAAGGTTTGGTGACGTAGGAATCGGCACCGGCATCATATCCTTCTGTTTTATCTTGTAATGTGTCTTTCGCTGTCAGTAGTATTACAGGAATATGGCTGGTTGCAATGTTATTTTTAATTTCCTTGCATAACTCGATCCCATCCTTCACGGGCATCATGATATCACTGATAACTATATCGGGAATACTTGTGAAGGCAACCTGGCATCCTTGTTCTCCATTCTCAGCAACAATAACATCGTAAGCACCCATCAGTGCTTCAGCAATATAATCACGGATGTCGCCCTCGTCTTCTACTACTAAAACGATGGGTTTACTTGACTTCTCTTCATCTATGGATTCTTTGAGATTAGTATTGATATGTATGGCATCGGGATAGGAATTATTGGTTATTAGCCGGACACGGAAGGATGAACCTACATTAGGCTCACTATCCACCAGGATAGTTCCTTCATGCAAATCTACTAGGTTTTTTACTAAAGCAAGTCCTATACCGAATCCGGGCATGTTTTTTCTTATATTAGTTTGATAATACCGTTCGAATATACGTGAGATATCTTCTTGGGGGATTCCAATCCCTGTGTCAGCTATTTCAATTTCGGTGTATTCCACATCATTAGCTATTACTGACCGCAAAGCAAGCGTGATGGTTCCCTTATAGGTATATTTGAATGCATTGGATAAAAGGTTATCAACAATCATGGAAATTACTTCCTGGTCAAAATATATCTGTATTTTGTCTGCATCAGTAATCATATCAAATGTGATATCGGCATTTCGGTTCAGTTCTTTATATTTGAAACCGATTTCCTGAATCTTTTCGACAATGTTTCCTTCAATTACACATAACTTCTTGTTTTGGGTTTCTGTTTTACGGAACTCCAATATTTGAGTGACCAGATTTAGCAAGCGGATTGTGCTTTTATGAATAAGAGAAATCTTCTTCAGGTGTTCTTTTTGTATTCTTGAATCGCATTGTAAATCCTCAAGTGGTCCGAGTATTAATGTTAATGGAGTTTTCAGTTCGTGAGTGATATTGGTATAAAATCTCAATCGTTCTTCATTTAATTCCTGCTGTTTCTGGGCTTTTTCTTTTTCGAGTGATAAGGAACTACGTAACTGCAAACGTTTTTTATAAGATTTGATAATGAAGAATACAATAGTGGTTATACTTACTATATATATTAATTTAGCCCACCAACTGAGCCAAAACGGAGGATTGATGCTGATGAACAGGGTTGAGTAGTTAGTCTGCCATTCCTGATTTTTATAACGCGCCTTAATATGCAATTTATAGTTACGATAAGGAATATTGCGAAATGTAACTTGATTATCTCCTCCTATATTAATCCAGTTTTCCTCCAATCCTTCCAGTTTATAGGCATATTCAACTTTACCTTGCAGGGATTTGTTCATGACGTTAAACGTTATGCTGAATATATTCTGATTATGGTTAAGCATGATTTTTCCGTTTGTCATAGGTATGGATGTGTCAATTGCATCTTCGTGAGGGTTTCTGCCATAGACTTTGAAATCGGTAAATATTACCGGAGGAAGAATTATATTTGAAGGTCTGTCTTTGGGGTTAAAGTAGCACACGCCATTGATACTGCCGAAATAAATAGTTCCGTCTTGTGCCTTACCAACTGAGTTGTTCATATATGTACCAAATAGGGTACCATCCTTATGGTCATAATTTAGGAATCTTTGCTCTGACTCGATGAAACAACTGATACCTGAATGGGTGCTCAGCCAGATATTACCTTCCGAATCTTCTTCAATGGAACAGATTAAATTGCAGGCTAATCCGTTTTGGGTATTAAACAATTGGTAAGTATCTGACTGCTCATTGGGGAATAAGACTAATCCTTCTGTTGTTGCAATCCAAATTCTGTTTTTGGAGTCCCTGAATATCTGATTGATTACACAATTTTCGAATATAGTGTGCTCATTTATATGTTTCATGGTCTTACTCTCCGGATTATATATACTAATTCCTTTATTGAGAGTGCCGATCCATATATTCCCGTTTTTATCTTGTGAGACAGCTTTGATTTCATTAGTCAAGAGTTGGCTGTTCTCTTTATTGAGAAAATCTTTTTTCTTGGTTATCAGGTTGTAAATTTCCAGTCCGTTGTTACTGCCAATCCATACGTTTCTTTGGTTGTCTTCAAAGAGACAATAGATAACTGAACCATTTCCCTGCGGAGTGTAATGGATGAATCTGCCTTCTTTGCTTATAAAAACATCGATCCCCATTTCATTATACATATTTCCAAACCATAAATCTCCGTTAGAATCTTTTAGAGAAGAATGATAAGTATTTGATGAAATATCTCCTGTATCATGGGAGTAAAACATACAATTCCTACCATCAATGTTGACATTGATACCTCCCCCATCGGTTCCCATCCATATATTGCCATTGTCGGCAACACATATTGTTAATACCTCTTTGTCATTAAGCCCATTAGTGACCCCCGGTATCTTATTGATTCTCCAACTATGAAAGAAGGATGAAGTGCTGCTGATAAAGCTGGCTCCTCCGCCGTTTGAACCTATCCAAACGTTTTTGAAGGAGTCTTCAAAGACACAATAAACGGTTGGATTTGATATTCCCCAATAAATATCTTGAATAAACATATGATTAACATTCTTTTTTCCGGATAAAATCAGGTCTGTATCTTTGGAGTCGAAATAACAAAGATCGGAGACTGTACCTACCCATATTCGGTCATCACTGGTACTATAGACATTATAGATAGCTCTTTGTATCGTATAGTGAATTCCACTGACATCTTTGAAATTGCGGAATGTTTCTCTGAAGGGATCAAAAAGCGATAGTCCGCAGTTGGTTGCAATCCATATTTTAGAATTGGTATCAACAAATATAGAATGGATAGTATTATCCGGAAGTGAATTTTTGTTTTGAGATGAATGAGTGAAATTCTTAAAACTGTTGTTATCCGGAGAGAAAATAGTGAATCCGTTATAGGTATGTCCGATGTATAAATCACCATTACTGCCTTCAGCCAGTGTCATGATATCATTTGAGGGAAAATCAGGAACTGTCGATGTATTATAATGTATGAACTGTGAATTGTCGGGATTATATAAATCTAATCCTTGATTCGTTGCAATCCATACATTCCCGTTGGATGTGACTAGAATGTCTTTTATTTCATTGGATATCAGTGTGTTTTGGTTGTTTTTATCATGCAGAAAAGATGAAAATTGCTGTGTTGCACAATCAAAAACGTTCACGCCCATCCATCTGTTGGCAATCCATACCTTATTATTAATAGTGTCTGTAGCAATTTTATTAATATCATTGCTATTAAGCAATTCTTTATTGGGTTCTTTTAGGTAGACAGTAAACTTATCTCCGTCGAATCTATTAAGTCCATATTTGGTTGCAAACCATGTGAAGCCATATTTGTCTTGGGCAATATCTGTTACATAGTTACTGGATAATCCATCTTTCATGACTAAATTAATAGTCGGAATCTGCTGGCAGAAACCTTCTATGGAGTAAACTACTAATGAGAGTAATAAGATTAACTTAAATGGGTCACTCTGTTTCATCTTTCTACTATTTTTATCTTCAAAATTACTATTTAATCTCAAACAAATACAAAAATCAGTATTAATAAGCACAATGATGGTCGCAATCCTTCCAAAAGTCGCCCATAATTCTGTCATTGAAAAATAGCGGTGGTATTCTGAATGATACAGATGCCTGAAGTCTTGACTCTAATTTACCTTTGTTCGGTGAAATCTTTTGGAGAGCTAATTCTCCATGCTATGTGAAACCTTAAAATGATAGCCTATGAGAAGCACATAAGAGTTACAGTTCTTTTTAATTTCTGCTTGTGAAAAACATAATGAATTAGTTTAAGTAGTTAATTTTAAATCACTATTATTTTATGAAACATTTTCTTATTTGGATTTTCTTGTTTTTTTTCGCAATGTCCGGTTTTGCGCAAGATTTGAATATCAAAGGGCAAATCACGGATACATCCGGTGAATCGATTATTGGTGTGAATGTAAAGGTGAAAGGTAAGGATACCGGTACTATAACAGATATAGATGGCAATTATCATCTTCAAGCTGCTCCGAATGATATTTTGGTTGTTTCTTATATTGGTTTTATTACTCAGGAAGTGCCTGTGAAAAATAGAAAGGTTGTTAATATACGTTTGATAGAAGATGTGAAGGCATTGGATGAAGTGGTAGTAGTAGGATATGGAACACAACGTAAAACTGACTTGACGGGTGCCGTTATACGAGCAGATATTAAAACGTTGAAAAGGTCTCCCAACTCAAATGTGTTGCAATCTTTGCAAGGGAATGTTCCGGGACTTAATATTGGGCAGGTGACCAATTCGGGAGGTACTCCGTCCATGTCTATCCGTGGTACGAATACTTTGGGAGGAAACAAAGATGTTTTGGTTATTTTGGACGGAATCATTTATACAAGTTCGTTATCTTCTATAAATCCTGATGACATTGAATCTATTGATATCCTGAAAGATGCAAGTTCTACTGCTGTATATGGTGCACAAGCAGCCAATGGAGTAGTTATGATTACCACTAAGAAAGGTGTGGAAGGAAAACCGAAAATCAGTTTCTCCAGCAGTTATACGTTTTCTAACCCGACCCACAATTATCGTCCGATGAATCGTGAAGAGTATCTGGATAATGTCAGAGACTTCTATTATACAGAGGCTTTCCTTGGGCCTGATTATACTACTCCTAATCCGGACTTTGATCTAGCGTCTAAATTGCCGGATGCTCCGTTGAGGGATGAAAATGGAAATATCAGTCCTTATAATTATAACTGGTGGAACGAAGGAACACAAAGCGGGCATTTGTTTGAAAACCGTTTTAATATATCCGGTGGCAGTAAATCCATCAATTATATGCTTTCGTACTCCAATACGGATCAACGTGGATTTATTGTAAATGATGATTTTAAAAGAAACAGCATTCGTCTGAATTTGAATGCGGAAATAGCTCCCTGGTGGAAAATAGGAATTCAGACTTTTGGTGCATTTGTGAATCAGGATGGTGCGGAGCCGGGTTTGTGGAATCTGATAACCCAATCTCCATTGATTGAACCTTATGACGCAGATGGTAAGATAAAGCCATATCCTTTTAATACATTGGATACCAATCCTTTTATGGGATCAGATATTGATGATTACGAGCGTCATAATTATTTTTTCGGTAATATATCATCTGAAATAAAATTGCCTCTTAAAGGGTTAGTGTATCGATTGAATTTTGGTAATAACTATAGGATAGACAATCATTTTCAGGCCAGCCAGTATGGATACAATCTGCAAGGAGAGGCTTATAAAGAGCATACCGGCTACTATGATTATACTATAGACAATATTCTGGCTTACAATGCTACATTTGGCGAACATCATATTGATGCTACATTATTGTATGGGGCTTCGGAGCGTAAATACGATTATACAAAGGCTTTGGGACAGGGATTTACACGCATGACATTGGGCTATAATAGTCTGGAACAGGCAACAACGCGCTATGTATATTCGGATGCTTGGAGAGAGGCTCTTTGTTATCAGATGGCCAGGGTCAGTTATCGTTTGATGGACCAGTATTTGATAACGGGTACAGTGCGTAGAGATGGTTTTTCGGGATTTGCGGCGAATAATAAATATGCGACTTTCCCTTCCATAGCTTTAGGGTGGATTATCTCAGAAGAGCCTTTCTTTAAAATACCTTGGATTGATTATCTGAAACTGCGTGGGGGATATGGTATCAGCGGAAATCAGACCAGCAGATACAAATCTTTGTCCACTGTGGCTTCTGAAATCAGATATATTTTTGGTGATGGTGGAAAGCCTGTAATCGGACAGGAGATTTCGGCTTTGGGAAATAGTAATCTGAAATGGGAAAAAACAGCAGGGATAAATTTAGGTCTTGATTTTACAATTCTGGGACAAAGACTCACCGGTTCTGTAGAATACTATTCGACAACAACGAAAGACTTATTGTATGATGTGGCTTTGCCCGATATTACGGGATTTTCAAAGATAGCTTCTAATCTTGGAAAAATCAAGAACAAGGGTTTCGAATTTATTCTCACTTCGAAGAATATACAGACTTCTGATTTTAAATGGACTACTTCACTCAATTTTTCGACAAACTCCAATAAGATCGTAACTTTAACAGGAGAAGATAATGATGGAGATGGCATAGAGGATGATAACATATCCAGTAATCTGTTTATAGGCCAGCCCATATCTGCGGTATATGGGTATGTAGTAGATGGCATTTATCAGTTGGGTGATGATATACCTGCCGGTTTCTATCCGGGTAATTATCGTATTGTTGATATGACCGGAGAGGGAGAAATAACTCCTGAAGACCGTGTCATTTTAGGTAAAGGAGATCCGGCTTACCGATTTGGTATTATGAATACGTTAGAGTATAAGAACTTCACACTTAGTTTCTTTATCAATTCTGTTCAAGGAGGAAAGGATGGATATCTGGCAGCCAACTCTTCTTCGTTGGTCAGAGATCAGAATAATCTGCGCTGGAATCGTATAAGTGCATGGGATTACTGGTCACCACGTAATCCGGATGCAGTCTATGCACGCTCCATTAGTACCCCGAAAATAACTCCTACGGTATATGAAGACCGGAGCTTTGTACGGTTGCAGGATGTTTCATTGTCTTATGCTTTTCCGAAGTCTGTTACGAACAAGGTTGGTTTGAATGAAATTGATCTGTTTTTCAGTGGGAAAAACCTGCTGACTTTTACAAAATGGCATGGTTGGGACCCAGAAGCTGGAAGTACTTATTCGGACAGACCGGTAATGAGAAGTTTTTCTTTTGGTGTTAGTCTTACTTATTAATCTGATTTATTATGAAAATAAAAATATATATTATTACCTTGTTGCTTTCAGCAGTGCTGGGTTCGTGCAGCAGTTCTTTTTTGGATGAGAAGCCTTTGGATTTTATGAGTGCAACCAATTCTTTTCTTACCCAAGAGGATATTGATTGTTCTGTAAATAATCTCTATTACCTGGTGAGAAGGGAATTCTATAGCAGGGATGAAAATCGTCCGATGGACTACCTTTACGGCACGGACATTGTCTATGATGGCGAACCGAACGGTACGGAACGGCATTCGAATATGATTTCAGCTTATCATTCAACTGGTAATATTGCATCGGTACACTGGTCATTGCTTTATCATACCATATCAACGGCTAATACTATTATCGACCGTCTGCCTGTTTCAGAAGTATCGGAGGAACAAAAGGTGATTGCCGAAGCCAAAGCCCGTTTCTTTAGAGGATTTGCATACAGGACCTTGGCTTATCTGTACGGTGGGGTACCTCTTTTATTGACGGAAGTCGTCGGGCCTAAGTTTGATTATGTCAGGGCATCCAAAGAAGAGGTGTTGGAACAGGCTATTTCAGATGTAGAGTTTGCGGCTACTTATTTACCCAGTTTGTCCAGTGTGCAGGATGGAGAAGTGTCTAATACAGCAGCATATCATTTACTCTCAGAACTTTATTTGGCAACGGCTCAATATCAGAAAGCGGTGGATGCTGCCACAACGGTCATCGATGATCCGGCTACCGGACTGATGTACAATCGTTTTGGTTCCAGAGCCAATGAAGTTCCGGGAGATGTATATTGGGATTTATTCCGAAAAAACAATCAGAACAGAGGTTCTGGAAACACAGAAGGAATCTGGGTTATTCAGATTGAAACTGACACCCCCGGTGGAAGTGGTTCTTTGACGGCTAAAGACCAGACATATACTTTGGAAAGGCATCATGCTCCGATGGTACGTGACGTGAAAGCACATGGAATGAATCCTTTCAGTTGGCCGATTGGTGACTATACCGGAGGCCGTGGTATAGGCTGGGCCATTTCAACCCGATATTTCAGTGATGAGATATGGAAAGATGATTTTTATGGAGATATGAGAAATGCAAACCATAATTTTGTGAGAAAGTTTGCGGTTCATAATAAAGAGTATGCCAAACTTTACGGGGATACTATTGATACTCAGAATCCGCCGGTAGGGGTTACAGTTCCCTCACGTTCGCTCTATGCATATCAGTCCAAGTGTACTACTCCATACAATCATCCGGAAGGTTTGTATTCCAATTCCAAAACTTTTGCGCTTAACAGTGGAGCTGGGGCTACATATACGGATCAATATATGTTTAGGCTTGCCGAGACTTACTTGCTGCGTGCCGAGGCATATCTGGCTTTAAATGATAAGGACAAAGCAGCAGCTGATATCAATGTTATTCGCAATAGGGCTCATGCGAAACCGGTATTGACATCTCAGGTAACCTTGGATTATATTCTAGATGAGAGGATGAGAGAGTTGGGCGTAGAAGAAAGACGTAGAATAACGTTGATGAGAATGGGAAAACTTTATGACCGCGTGATGAAATGCAACCCCTATTATGCCAAGGAGATGAAAAAGCATTATGAATTATGGCCGATACCTTATAAGGAAATAGAAGCGAATAGAGGAGCTGTGTTGGAGCAGAATCCCGGATATGAATAAAGTAGATAGGTATAATATTAGGCATTAAGAATAGAGGGTATGTTGTTTTTAATCATTGTGTGTCTGCATTTGCAGACACACAATCAATAGTAATTAAAATATAATTTATATGATGATGAGATTTTGGTTCGTATTCATATTTATGTTTCTTCCGGCGATATGCTGGGGACAGATTATTGTTAAGAAAACTGGAGGTGGGGCAGCCTTTCCGTTAGTGTCTTCTCATGAAACAGTGATTTATTATGATGCCCGGGATTATGGTGTAGTAGAAAAAACAGCTTGTCTTTTGGCTGAAGATATAAAGCGGGTGACTGATAAGAAAGTGTCTGTTTCTTCTAAAAAGGTTTCTTCGGAATATGCCGTTGTTGTGGGAACGGTGGGACATAATGCTTTTGTTGACCGATTGGTGGCAAAGGGGCTATTGGATGTATCTGCCATTCGTGGTGGTTGGGAACAGTTTGTCGTTAAAACGATAGATGCTCCGGTCAAAGGGGTGAAAAAAGTACTTGTCATTGCCGGATGCGACAGGCGTGGCACAGCCTACGGCGTATTTACATTGTCGGAGGCCATAGGGGTGTCTCCTTTGTACTGGTGGGCTGATGTGCCGACGAAAAGAAAGTCCCAATTATATGTTGAGCATATAAACTATGTTTCTCAGGCACCCTCTGTTCAGTACAGAGGTATCTTTATTAATGATGAAGGTTGGGGAATAACTCCTTGGGCCGGAAGGACGTTTGATAAAGAATTGGGTGACATCGGACCTAAAACTTATGCTAAGGTATGTGAACTGATTCTCAGGATGAAAGGCAATATGCTGGCACCTGCAATGCATCCTTCTTCGGGCGCTTTTAATAAGTATCCCGAGAATAAGTTGGTGGCAGATAGTTATGGAATTATAATGAGCACTTCCCATTGCGAACCGTTACTTTTTAATAACGTAACGGAGTGGGATAAGAAAATAATGGGAGAATGGAATTATATGACTAACAAAGAAGGAATAAATAAGATGCTAGACCAACGAGTATTGGAGAATGCCCCATATGAGAATATTTATACGATTGCTATGCGTGGTATTCATGATGCCGGGCTCGTAGGTGTTCCCAAAGATAAAGAAGTCAACCTGGTGCAGGAGGTTATTGCTGACCAAAGAGGTATTTTGAAGAAACATATAGATTCTCCTATTGACTCTATACCTCAGATTTTTGTTCCCTATAAAGAAGTGCTTGATATCTACGAAAGAGGGTTGAGGCTTCCAGAAGACATCATGCTGGTTTGGCCGGATGATAATTTCGGATATATCAAACGGTTGAACAATAAGGAAGAAAGAAGCCGTAGAGGTGGGGCGGGCGTATATTATCATATTTCATATTTAGGCGAACCGCATGACTATTTATGGTTGAATACAACTCCTCCGGCATTGATGTTTGAGGAAATGCGTAAGGCTTATGATACTGGAGCAAAACGCTATTGGTTATTGAATGTAGGAGATATCAAACCGGGTGAGCTGGGTATGAAAACTTTTTTGGACATGGCCTGGGATATTGATAAGTTCGATTTTGATAACATAAACAATCATCAGGTGGACTTTCTGGTTTCCATATTCGGTGAAAGGTATAGGGAAGACATTGAAGATGTAATGAATAGCTATTATCATTTGGGCTTCCAGCACAAGCCGGAGGCAATGGGATGGGGATATGAATGGAATAATGAACATGTTCAGGAGAGGATGACGGATACTGACTTCTCTTTTATAAATTATAATGAGGCAGAAGGCAGAATACAAGAGTATGACCGTATTTCTGATAAAAGCGAAAAGATATGGAACGCGTTGCCAGAATCCCATAAGGCTGCTTTTTATGAGTTGGTTTTCTATCCAGTGAAAGGAGCGGCACTTATGAACAAGAAAATGCTGGTCGCGCAGCAAAACAGATGGTATGCGCGTCAGGGACGTACAGCAACCAACTATTTGGCCGATAGAGTCAAATCCTATCATGATAGCATAGATTATTATACCGGTAAATAGACCGTCTGACAATACTTGCAAAACGTTTTTGTAACTGCTTATAAGCCACCATTTTGGTGGCTTTTTTCGTTTTAACACTTTCCATTTGTAATTTGTTGATACCAGTTTTTCGAGGTAACTTTGGCCCAAATTTCGTTCCTGCGTTTCAATCGTGCGAACAAATGGAATGGCAAAACGCTATTTTGGACACCTCGTGAGAAATACTGAGAATCCTCCATTATCCGTCACAACCGCTATGCAGGGCACTCGTGAGAAATACTGAAAAAATGTGATAAAGACTGAGACAAAATCGGGGGTCTTTTACAGCAAAAAACATCAGAATTGCAAGCGTAAAATGGAGATAATTAAAGAATGTGGAGTATGCGGAAAAGCGTTCGTTGCTTCCAAAATGTCGTTCAAGTACTGCTGTCGAGGGTGTGAACGTGTCGCATTTCGGAGACGCGAGGCGGAAAAGAAAAAAAGGGAGAAGGAAAATGCCGAATCTCTTCTAAACGCTGAGAGGAACAACTCTCTGCGGGATAAGGCATTTTTATCCCCCGAGGACGTGAGCGTTCTGTTCGATGTCAGTCTTCCCACAGTGTATCGTTATTTCCAGACAGGCTTAATCAAAGCCGTAAAGATAAGAAATAAGACGTTTGTGAGATACTCAGACATTGAACGTGTGTTTGATGATGCCACTCCCTATCGGAAAAGACGCTATCAGAGAAAGGAGGAGCAGGAATACTATACTCTTCAGGAAATCATGGAGAAGTACAAAATCGGCCGTAAGGCTGTATGGGGGCGTTGTGACCGTTTGGGCATCCCCAAGATATACGAAGGGCGCAACACCTTCTTTAGCAAGAAAGCCATTGACGCACATTTTGCTGATCTCCTTGAAGAGATTGACATTGATAATTATTACACTGCTGACCAAATCATGGAGATGTATAATATGACAAGGACAGCTGTTATCACTTTTGTGATGCGCCACAAAGTTCCGCGAGTAAACCGTAATGGTAAAGTCTTCTACTCCAAGGTGCATATTGATTGTATCAAACGCAAGGACGATAGTATCGATCCGGACTGGAGTACCTATGAAGAGGCAATGGAAAAATATGGCATATCAAAAGACCAAGTAAGTTACACCTTGAAGCATTTTGATGTCAGAACGGAAAAACGTGGAAAGTTTACGATGATATTCCGTACTGACTTTGATAAAGTCATGCGTGAACGAATGGCAAATGCAAAAGTAGCTGAAAAGTCAGACGGAGACGAAAAGCTTGTTTTCCAAGCTCAACACCAGGAGAAGAAATGTCCACCAACCCCAGATGGCTATTATTCAACTGAAGAAGTTGCAGAGATGTTCAAGGTGGGAGTTAAACATGTAGGTGTAATGACCAGAGAGCATAGAACGCCAAAGATTGCACTCAAAGGATTTAACTTCTATGAGAAGAAAGCCATAGATGTGCTGTATAATTTGAAGAACAACTATTCAGAAATTACAGACTGGATTACACCGGAAGAGATGCGTTCAACATATAAGATGACAGCAGAAGCTGTACGTTCCTTTATCTACCGCCATCAAATTCCCGCAAAGGTGGAGTATGGTACTACCTACTATTCTAAACAGCATATCGAACAAGTGAAAAATGGAGATTTTGATGGTCGCGAACGATATTACACTGTCGAGGAGGCAATGAAGAAGTATCATTTATCAAAAGATATAGTTCATTATTATGTAAAACGCTATAAAATCACTAAAGTAAAGAAGAAGAAATGCATATATTTCAGAAAAGAAGAGTTCGACAGATTGATGGAAAAACGTCTTTCAAAAGACGATTTACTATCAATTACTCTTGATTAGTACGATTTACTTTCTCTTTACTGAGGTCAACATTGTATCATTTAGGAATTTTGCATCAAAAACAAATAATAATAAAACAATATGCAAGTATGTAAATCTGTCAAACTCCGAATGCGAGATAGGCGCAACGGAACCAAATCCCTGTTCCTGGACTTCTGGCCCGGGTACAGAGACCCTGAGACGATGGAGTTAATTCGTCGTCGCTCACTTGGCTTGTATATCTATGCCAATCCAATCAATGCCCAGCAGAAGCAGTACAATGAAATCATCCTCTCAAAGGCAGAAGCCATCCGTTGTAGAGTGTTCATTGATGTAATTAACGAGAAGTACGACTTCTTTAATCAAGACAGGCTTAAAGAAGATTTTCTGATCTATTTCAAAGAAATGGTGAACAGGAACTTTGCAAAATGTGATGCTGCGTATAAACAATTCGAGAAGTTTTGCAAGGGCAAATGTACTTTTGAGATGCTTGATGTGGTGTACTGTAACAAGTATAAGGAATATCTTCTTGATACCAAAGTATCGTCAAGAGGTAGAAACATTGTCAATAAGCCTTTATCAAGAAACACGGCTTCCGCCTATTGGAATATATTCAAGCAAGTCTTGACAAAGGCCTATCGTGAAAGACGTTTTACCGACGATATTGCAAGTCTGTTAGATAACATACCTTATACGCCGCCTGTAAAGCAAAGTCTCTCATTGGAAGAAGTCAGGAGACTTTATAACACAGAATGCTCTGAGCCTGTTGTTCGGAAAGCTGCTCTGTTCTCATGTCTGAGCGGACTGCGTATCAGTGATATACTCAACCTCAAATGGAATAATGTTTGTAGCTATGCAGATGGTGGGCACTATCTGGATTTTGAATGTGTGAAAACAAAGAGACAAACGAAGGTTCCTATTGGAGAAGATGCTTATGCACTTATCATGCCCAAAACTACTGATGAATACGTATTTGAAGGTTTCAGCAGGTCTATGACCTACGGAGTAATGCAGCAATGGCTTAAAGCGTCAGGAATCACCAAGCACATCACCTTTCATTGCTTCCGCCATACTTATGCTTCACTGCAGCTCGAAATGGGTACAGACATCTATACAGTACAGCATCTACTCAATCATAAGAATGTGAGCACAACACAGATATACGCATCACATGCAGACCCCAAAACACGCGAAGCAGCCAACAGAATTACGTTAACGAATGTGAAAGGCGGATTACAAACAACAGAAAGTGAAAATAATCAAACAGAAACTAACCGAAAAGAAGATATAAGCAAAGCAAAAAAGTGAAAGCAAAATCACTATGTAAAACGCTGAAACAGAGAAATATAAATAATGTTTAGGGCGCTCATTTTGTTGGTGCTAAATAGTAGTAAATAGAAGATTTCTCTCTAACTTTGCATTCATAAAACTCGAAAAAAGTACAGTTGCAATGATAAAAAAGCTAAAAGAGAACTTTTTGATTCTTCTCATTTCAAACCTCGTAACCGTTGCTTTGGTTGTAATCGCTCCAACAATTCTTGGAGCGATTACAAACCTGAGCCATACCTCTCAGACAGAGAAGGTATTCTTTTCTTTGCCGATGATATTCTATTATTTTCTATGTGTTATCTGTGTATGCACAGTTTTCAGTATCTTCAAATCTCAGTCCATTAGGGATATTGTCATCAACAATAGCATCACTCCCGGAATCAACTCTAATGAAACAGATAAGGTCACGATAATGCGTGAACGTTATATTGCTAAACAGCAAAGCAGGAAAAGTGCTATCTTTGATGCTGTTTCAGAATACACTTATGCAGTTTTCTCACCCTACATGACTGACGATAACTTGGAAATACTAAACCAGAATATCAAACTATATGAGGTACCAGATTCTTGTATTATTCCTGTTTATACAAATGGTAAACTCAACACTCTCGATATTAGACACTATGCATGGAACATCGGTGAGAGACTTGGTTGGAGTGGGCAAAAGAGAGCGACTTTTATCAAGCAATGCTTCCCCCAAGAACTTCAGGACGTTGAGATTGAAAGCATGAGAAGAACACTTAGACAAAGAGGTAAGTGTGTTATTGGAATTGATGTGCCCGATAACAACGATTACAAATTTCACTATCATAACTAATGGAAGAATACTATATGGAGTACGAAGAGATAACTTTTAATGACATTCCAAGAGTAATGGCCAATATCCTCAGGAAATGTGATTTGCTTGAACAATCTATTGATGTCTTGCGTGAAGAAATCCGGCAGACCAATAAACCATCAACCTCACAACATATACCTATGGATGTGAAGGAGGCATGTGATTTTCTCAAAATCAAGAAATCCACCATGTACCTGTACATCCAAAACGGCCAGATTCCTGTCAACAAGAAAGGCAAGAAATACACTTTCTTCAAAGATGACCTTATTAAATGGCTGGAATCTGGATGCAAGACTGAGGCTCCTATGACTCCTGATGAGATAAATCAAATCTTGCGCCAACGACCGAATAGAAGAAAATAATCTTCCATATCATCTTACAATTGAAATCTACATTGGACTTTCTGATGTAGATTTTTCATTTTATATCCCAAAATGATTGTAACATATAATATTTATCAAGCTGTGCAAATAGACTGCACCGTAATATTGTAATTTTGCACTAATATGACACTATATATATCGTTTACAAGCAGAGATAACATGTATTCGTCCGCCCTTTCATGCGGACTTTTATTATATATTTTTTTAATAACAAAAAGCAATATGAGTCAGAAGAAAAACTCCTCTGTGCTCTCTCTTTTTGTGTTTGCAGTGTTCTAATCATTGCCCAGGACAAGAGAATGAGCCTTCCAAAGATGAGCTTTGGACACTCTTTCGTGCTGCATATGAGCAGTACCAGTCGGAAATCGTTAATGATAGCAAGTTGTATGACCGCTATGTTAACGACTTTATCAGTTATCATCTTCCCGTTTTCTCTCAGGAAGAAGAATCAATCCGCAACCATTTCAAGAATCTTTTCAGCATCTATGAGTTGCTTACAACAAGAAAGGATTTAGTAGAAAAATTCTTCAAGTTGCCAGAGTTTGGAAAGAAAGATTTCTTAGAAATGGTTCATTCATTCAACCACATTGAATATGTGGTAGAAACTCCACATTCCATAGCAACTTTCAATGAAAATCAGATTCGACTCATCACGCAGTTCGCCAATGAGTCGAATTTCTTTGTTGATACAGTTGATGAAAGAACTGTGGATTTGTTTTTCAGATGCAAGTTGAAGCGTCCCCTTGTTGTCCAGAACATGCGTCATGTGCTTCAATTCATGTTTGCTCTCTCAATGCAAAAGATGATCCCCCATAATTGGGTATCGCTCATAGCAGACAACAAGTTGCTTTCACCTCAGAAAACCATGAAGCCATCATCTCGTGGTGCAATTAGTTCACGCCTGACAGAACTTAGGGCATCAACACAACCGTTTCCAAATGAAGCTTATTCAAATCTTGTAAATCAACTGAAAGAAATGCAATGAAATAAACTAAAGTAAGCAACTGAAAGCAAATTCCCCTTTCAATCCTCCTGACAAAAAGAACTGTCAGGAGGATAGTCAGTTGCCGCCGACATATAAAGGGTAACTTTGCCGCCGAATCGATTCCGTTTCGGGGGTAGCTCCCTCATTGTCTAATATTTAATACATGTAATTATGGCAAACAAGAAAATTGACATAGAGATTCTCGCAAAACGCGTAGAGTTGTTAGAAATCACAGTCCGTGAGCTCAAAGCTGTCGAGCCTGAAGTGCTTGAAGAACGTTTGAAAAAGATTGAAAACAGTTTGTATATCACTAAGGAAATGCTCACAACCACTGAACTTGCAGAATATCTTGGCGTTTCACAGTCGCAGATATATAAGCTCACGATGAACATGGAGATTCCGCATTATAAGCCCAAGGGCAAGACAATCTATTTTGACCGGAAAGAGATAGTGAGATGGATGCGCTCTAACCACTGTTCTTTTGAAAGGAAAGAACCAGCAAAAGACTAATTAGATGAAAGGCCGAAAGAAGAACATGACCAGGATTTATTCTGATGTCCAGCTGACTGCCCTTCTGGAAAAATCCGAGGTTGTTATAGACCCATCAAAGTGTAAGCAACAAAACAGACAAAATAATGGCAAGAGGAAGAAACAGTAAAGGGGACAAAGATGAACCAGAAACAGGTTCACTTGAAGTTGGGATGCTATGTAAAAGCAGTTTCAACGACAATGAACTTGACAGTTATCTCAGGCAGGGAGAAATAAAAGCCTCTGAGAAGCCACCCGTCCCTCCTCAGATACTCTGGGTTGGAGATTGCACCATTGCCACCTTTGGCAATTTCAGTGCATCAACAGGAAAGGCAAAAAGCAAAAAGACTTTCAATATCACCGCAATGGTAGCAGCTGCCGTCACTAATACAACTGTACTTAACTACCGTGCAAGTCTGCCAGAGGGGAAGCGTATGATCCTATATTTTGACACCGAGCAAAGTAAGTTCCACTGTCATAATGTGATTGAGCGTATTTATCGTTTGGCAGGTCTTAGTTTGAACAAGGAAGATAAACGCATCAGATTCTATGGGCTCAGGGAGTTCACCCCCTCTCTACGTATTGCTCTCATTGACTATGCTCTCAGAACATTTGAAGGTGTTGGCCTTGTCATCATAGATGGTCTTCGTGACCTCATGTATGACATCAACAACGCTAAGGAGTCCACCGATGTGATGACGATGCTAATGGCATGGACGAGCAAATACAATCTGCATATACACTGTGTATTGCATCTGAACAAGAATGACAATAACACTCGTGGCCATATAGGAACAGAGTTAGAGAACAAGGCTGAGACAGTGCTGATTATTAGCAAAGACAAGCAAGATGCCAATATCAGTGAGGTGAAGCCTATGCATATGCGTGACAAGGAGTTCTCCTCCTGGGCGTTTTACATCGATGACAATTCTCTACCTGTACTTGATGTGGGGTATCATGTTACAGTTGTGAAGCCAAAAGACAAACCTCTCACATCTCTTTCTGACGATGTTCACACAAGAGTATTGCAGAAAGTATTTGGCAACGAGCCACCACAGAAGTATCTTGAGTTAGTGAAGGCTCTTGGTGCATCCTATGCGGAAGAAGGCTACAAGCGTGGGGATAACGCAATAAAAGAAATGCTAAAGATATTCTACGAGCGTAAGCTGATAACCAAGAGTAAAGACGGCTATCACTACCACCCCATTCCTCGACCTCAAAAATAAGTTTATGAGTTTAAGTTTAAAGGGTATATATATAATAAACTACGATTGCCCGTAAATACATAGAGTAATGACAATAGACGAAATCAAATCTGTAAGCATCATCCAGTTCCTTGAAACACAAGGCTGCCATAAGTCTCATGTCTTCAAAGGAAACTATTGGTATCTGTCCCCATTTAGGTCAGAGCAATCTCCTTCTTTCAATGTCAATCCTGTCAAAAACTTATGGTATGACTATGGCGAAGGTCAAGGAGGTAATATCATTAACCTTGTGCAGAAGATGAAACCAACCTGGAATAGCCATGAAGTTCTTTCATTCCTGGAGAACGAAATTCGACAGCACAACCTTGATTTTGCAGCTGATTTTTTGGCAAGAATGAAAGAGCAAGAAGAAAAGGAGATCTGGAAGCAAGGCCAAAGAATGAGTCGGGATGAAGACAAGGATGCACATACTGTAATCGATTTAATTGCTGAGTTATCGCATCCTTATCTTCGGGATTATATCCTGCAACGCCGTGTTGACTTTGATGTAGCAAAGGAGTTCTGTAAAGAAGTTCACTATAGCATCTATGATAAGCATTATTATGCCATTGCATTTGAGAACATAGAAGGCGGTATGGAAGCACGTAACAAGTACAGCAAGAGGAGCATTGGTAAAAAATCAATATCCATAGTCCGTCCACTTGGCACTCAATGCCAACATTGTTGTGTCTTTGAAGGTCTTTTCGACATGCTGACTTATGCCAGCGTCAAGAAATGGGGGTTGGATATTGGTTTATGTATCGATGAAGACTGTGACTACATCGTTCTCAACTCTGTCAGCAACATAAAATTACTGCCTCCTTTTCTTGCAGATTATACATGTGTTCATTGTTTCCTTGACAACGATGATGCAGGTGTTAAAGCCACCCAAAGGATAACAAACGCCTATAGTTGTCAAACCGTTGATGAATCACACAGATATTCCAATTATAAGGATGTCAACGATGTTATAAACGGTATTATGAAATCAGTATAACATATATCCCCTACTGTCAATGCTACTATTCGAGAGGTTCCTTCAACGGGGCCTCTTTTTTTATTAAAGTCGCTCCTTATAGTATGATTATTCAAAGAAAATCATACTTCTTTTGTAATGTGTGTTAAGTATGATACGCTTAACCCTGCAATTTTTCTTTGTTCGTTGAATTATATGTTCCTTTGCACTGATTTTCGGGATAACACAGGATAAGCGTCTATCTTCCGAGTATGATAATAATTATATTGGATAACATAAAAATCAAATTGAACAATGTCTGGATTTGTAATATTTGCACTCGTCCTAACCTTTGCTTATGTGGTGTACTTCGCAGTGCAGATCACTTTAGACCTCCACGGAAAGAAAGGTGAAAAAAGTACAGAAGAAGAGACCTATGATGTCAGTGACATGGCCAACGAGGAGCTGCCTGTTGCGGTAGAAGAGCACAGCGATGACCCTGATTTAAGCATCCCCACCTATACAGAACAGGTTACGGAGGATGGACTTAGGGTTTTGAACCCAACAGGCAAATCAGTAGTAGTCAATCCTCCTGTAGTTGAGGAAACTCCACAACCGTCCCAGACGGAGCAGCCCGTAACAAGCCAGGAACTCAATGAAGAGAATGATGCGCACTTGGAGCATATCGACCCCAAGACTCAGTGCAGCTTCTTTGCTGATGAGTTTATGCAGAATCTCAACGAGAAGCATAACAAACGAAAAATAGAGAAGAAGAATGCCAGGGATAAGATGTAAATACAATCAATTGTTTGCCATTGCAGGCATCATGCTCCTCTGGCCCATGTCGGCATCTGCCAAATGTGGTGGTGTTGATTACAGCTGGGGAGCTGATGCTCTTAGCAATGCCCACGATTTCACTGTGACCATGATGCTCTACGTGGTTTATCTCCTTTATGCCATATCAGCCATAGTTGCCATCATTGGCGCACTACAGATATATATAAAGATGAATACGGGCGAAGGAGATGTTACCAAGTCCATCATGATGCTTATCGGCGCATGCCTTTTCATGATAGGTGCCACCATCCTGTTCCCTGCCTTCTTCGGATATAACATAGTATAGGTACAAAAGATTAAGGATAACAAAGACATCTCAACCTGCAGGAGAGATAATTGTGTGTAGTAACAAATTAAGTAAATCAAAAGAAAGCAAATGAAGAAAATCAAAACAATTGCGAAAAATCTGTTTGGAGCCAAGCGAATGAAGACGCTTGCCTTGATGCTCCTCTGTGGCACCATTGCCACCTATGCCCAGAATGCCGCTGGTGATTACACTGCCGGCACTGATGCTCTGGCAACCGTCACGGAGGAGATTGCGAAGTACGTGCCTTTCGTCGTGAAGCTCTGTTATGCCATCGCTGGCGTTGTTGCTGTGGTCGGTGCAATCTCCGTATACATCGCCATGAACAACGAGGAGCAGGATGTGAAGAAGAAGATAATGATGGTCGTTGGCGCATGTATCTTCCTTGTCGCAGCAGCTCAGGCTCTGCCTCTGTTCTTCGGTATCTAACCTGTCGTTCAAGCAATAGAGATACATCATGTCAGCAATAAACAACGATACCCAGTACGTCTGTTATCCCATGTTCAAGGGACTGCAAAAGCCCCTTGAATTTATGGGGTTTCAAGGTCGCTACATCACCTGGGCAGCCTGTGCCGTTGGTGGAGCCATTCTTGGCTTCATCATCACCTACTGCATCCTTGGCTTTGTAGCGGGTCTCCTCGTCCTTGCCGTTTCTCTCTGTACTGGTGCAGCCCTTATCTTCTTCAAGCAGAAGAAGGGGTTGCATACCAAGAAGGAGGATCATGGTGTGTTCATCTATGCTTGTTCGCATAGAATGTGATTAAACTCAATTCAAACGTAAACAAATGAGCAAGTGTGTTGAAATCTGAATAGTGTAACCGATAGGCTCACCCTTTCGTCAGGATGGGCCTATCTTCATATCAAGTTAATGTAAACCCAGAACAAGAATGATTCTATACGTTATCATAACATTCGTGGCTATCCTTATTGGTATGGCAATTTCCGTATCAGCCTTTGGTACAGGCGGCAAGCGCAAGAAGATATTCCAGGACATCTACTTCTCCATAGAGGACGTGGATGGCATCGGTGTGCTCTACACCAAGACCGGTGAGTATTCTGCCATCCTGAAGATGGAGAACCCCGTCCAGAAGTATTCTGCCAACATCGACAGCTATTATGAGTTCAACCACCTGATGACCTCCCTTGCCCAGACTCTTGGTGAAGGCTATGCCATCCATAAACAGGATGTGTTTGTCCGCAAGCATTTCCATGATGAGAGTAACGATAATCATGAGTTTCTGTCAGAGTCTTATTTCAGGTATTTCACAGGCCGTCCCTATACCGACAGTCAGACCTACCTTATCATTACTCAGGAGAACAAGAAGAGTCGCATCTTCTCTTTTGACAGCAAGAAATGGCGTGACTTTGTCGTGAAGATACGCAAAGTGAAAGACCAGTTGAAGGATTCGGGAGTATCGGCGACCTATCTTGACGGCACTACAGCCCGTGACTATGTTGACCGTTATTTCGCCATGAACTTCAAGGACAAGATAATCTCCATGACCAACTTCAAGGTAGATGAAGAGTCCATCTGCATGGGCGACAAGCGTTGCAAGGTCTATAGCCTTGTCGATGTCGATTGCATCAACACCCCTTCCATCGTCCGTCCCTTCACCAATATCGAGGTGAACAATGTCGCCATGCCTGTTGACATGGTGTCCTTGGTTGACAGCATCCCGTCAGCCGATGTCGTTGTGTATAACCAGATGTTCTTCATACCGAACCAGAAGCGAGAGCTCTCCCTTCTCGACAAGAAGAAGAACCGCCATGCCAGTATGCCCAACCCCAGCAACCTCATTGCTGTGGAGGACATCAAGAAAGTGCAGGAAGTCATTGCCAGAGAGAACAAGCAGCTGGTCTATGCCCATTTCAACCTTGTTGTGGGTGTTCCCATTGATGCCGACATACAGAAATGCACCAACCATCTGGAAAACTCCTTCGGTCGTTTGGGCATCCATATCAGCAAGCGTGCCTACAACCAGTTGGAGCTGTTCGTCAACTCCTTCCCCGGTAACTGCTACGGCATGAATCCCGACTACGACCGATTCCTCACATTGAGTGACGCTGCCGCCTGTCTCATGTATAAGGAGCACATACAGCATAGCGAGGAGACCCCATTGAAAATCTACTATACCGACCGACAAGGTGTTCCTGTTGCCATTGACATCAGCGGCAAGGAAGGCAAGAACAAGATCACGGACAACTCAAACTTCTTTTGTCTGGGTCCAAGTGGCAGCGGCAAGTCGTTCCACATGAACAGCGTAGTGCGCCAGATGTGGGAACAGAACACCGATGTGGTCATGGTCGATACGGGTAACTCGTATGAGGGACTCTGTGAATATGTCGGAGGCAAGTATATCAGCTATACCGATGAGCATCCTATCACGATGAACCCCTTTGCCATCAAGCGAGAGGAGTTGAATATCGAGAAGATTGGCTTCCTGAAGAATCTCATCATGCTTATCTGGAAGGGAACCCAGGGAGAAGTCACCAAGACGGAAGACCGTTTGGTAGAGCAAGTCATCACAGAGTATTTCGATGAATACTTTGTGAAGAAACGCATCGACAACCTCTCGTTCAACACTTTCTACGAGTACAGCACCGTCCGCATCCCGGACATCATCAAGGAGAACAACCTTGCCGGCATCGACCTGGCAGCTTACAACTATCTGCTAAAGGACTTCTACAAGGGAGGCAGCCATGAGCTGACCCTCAATGAGAACCTGGACACGAAGCTGTTTGACGAGACCTTCATTGTCTTTGAGATTGACTCCATCAAGGACGACCCGCTTCTGTTTCCTCTTGTCACCCTTATTATCATGGATGTCTTCATCCAGAAGATGCGCATCAAGAAGAACCGCAAGGTGCTGGTCATCGAAGAGGCATGGAAAGCCATTGCCTCCCCTATGATGGCAGAGTATATCAAGTACCTCTACAAGACAGCCCGAAAGTTCTGGGCGAGCGTAGGTGTGGTGACACAGGAGATTCAGGACATTGTAGGCAGTCCCATTGTCAAGGAAGCTATCATCAACAACTCCGATGTCGTGATGCTGCTCGACCAGGCAAAGTTCCGTGAGCGATTCGACGAGATTAAAGCCATCCTTGGCTTGACCGATGTCGATTGCAAGAAAATCTTCACCATCAACCGTCTGGAGAACAAGGAAGGGCGCAGTTTCTTCCGTGAAGTCTTCATCCGTCGTGGTTCCGTCGGTGCGGTCTTTGGAGTGGAAGAGCCCCATGAGTGCTATATGACCTACACCACCGAGCGAGCCGAGAAGGAAGCCCTGAAGCTCTACAAGAAAGAGCTGCAGTGCGACCATCAGCACGCCATAGAAGCCTACTGCCGTGACTGGGAACTTTCAGGAATCTCCAAGTCATTGCCATTCGCCCAGAAGGTCAACCAGACAGGCCATGTGCTTCATCTCACTCCCCACAACCAATCTGAATAAGAAAGTAGAAACAACGAAACATTCATCCCAACAATGAAACGCTATCTGTTCATAATCATCCTCTTCGTCTGTGTTGCCGTACCAATGACGGCACAGTACTACAGTGTCAACTACGACAAGCGCACTGTAGCAGAGATGACAGCCGCCTTTGCGTCGGAGGCTGCCACCGAGGCGTATTATGCCGAACAGGTAGCCAAGATACGTGAATACTACCAAGCTGCGGAAGTGGCTGCGGCTGGTATCTTCACGTCCAAGTTCCTCGATCGCCGTGCCCTTACAGACTTAGGTCTATGGACAAGCTCCACAGAGAACTATTATTACCGACGCATCTACAACATGGTCTCCGCCAAGATTATGCCCAAGATCTGGACTGTGGCAGGCATGATGTTGCGTAGTCCGCAGAACGCCCTCTATTGGGGCAGCTATCTGTATAAGGTGTGCGAAGAGACAAAGACACTCTGCTATCAGTTTGAGTCCATTGTCACCAACAGTCGGCTTTCCTTCAGGGACATCGCATTCCTGGAAATCAATCAGGAACTTGCCGCCATCCTCAAACTGTCCGAACTTGGGGATGTGGATTGGAAGAACCTGCTGGACAACTTTTCTGATATTGGCTCCAACTTTACCAAGGACAATCTCAAAGCAGACATCGACAACCTCTATGCAATGGGAGTCAGCCTTGCCTCGGCAGGTGCTGGCAATGCTGTCAGTTCCATTGTCGGCAACAGCAATTTCAACGGCACACTGATGGACAAGACCAGCAGTGTCATTGAGATAGCAGAGAATACATACGACCTCTACAACAACCTATCCACCAATGCCGGCAACACCCTGTTGCAATTTGTTAGTGGACAGGAGGGCATTGCCAACCTTTTCTCTTTGTCGAATTACAATACCACAGCATGGATTACTGACTATGCCCGTGAAGGCATGGGACAATACTATACTCAGCGATGGTATATCTACAGTGTTGACCAAGGAAGCGAGAAGCTCTGCGACTACTATCCTCCGACAGATGATGATGCCATCCTGTATGGCGACCATTGGTATCGTATCAGTACAACAGATCCCGATTTCTATCCATCCTCCTCACAACGGGAGGCAGCACTCCAGAACTCAGAGAATCATGCAGGCTGGAGCCGTAGCCGTGTGCAACAGCTCAATAACTCTAATGACGGCTACAACTACAACATCAGCTACTATTCATCAGCATACATTCTCAGCAAAAAGAAAAGCGGTCAGTATGCCAAGGCATACGCCTACGAGATACATGTGACCAAGTCATGGTACAGGCAGGAAGTCAAATATGAGGATGTCTTCGACTCCTATTCCATGGATATGGTCACTTTCAGAGCAGGCTTGAATGCCCGTCTTGCCGACTACAATGACAACGAAGACGGCATCCGTTATTACATTGGCAGTGACAGCAAGCGCTACTACCAGGCCACCAATGCGGAGAAGATGGCAGGATGCGAAACCGCAACCATCAGCGTCACCTGTCATGACGGCACAAAACTGGGTGAAGGTTCCACCCAATACAAATGTTCGAATTGCGGCGGCAGCGTCAATGCCCACACCAAGCAGTGCTCCATGGCAACCACCATCACTTCGGAAAGTGTCAACACCTCCGAGATTGATGCAAAGATTGCCGAGACAGAGAGCCGGATAGCATCCATTGATACAGAAATAGCCCGGTTGGAAGCGGAGAACTCGAACCTCCTGAAGCTGATACAGACTTCCAGCGTTGAAGATGCCGCAAGGTATCGTCAGCAATATAACGCCAACAAAGACCGCATATCCGCGTTGAAGTCAGAGAAAGGTGCAGCAGAAAAAGAACTTGCAGACTACAACCAAGCCAAGCAAGAGGCTGTTGATGGAGAGAACGCCGCCACTGATGACTACTACCGCATCCCAGCCATCATGCAGGACTGCAAGAATGCCTATAACCTCAGCTGGAACGGAGCAGGTGCATGGGAGGGCAACACTTTCGTTCGCACTGCCTCCATGCCCAATATCAACGGCACTATCACGTTCAAGGCCACCATCTCCATTGCAAGAAAGCCGAAATACTTCCTTGGCATCAAGATACACCGTGCCATCGTCCAGATTTCATGGACGCTTACCACAGAGTACAGCGACACACAGGTGGTGGCAGTCATCAACCTCGATCCCTCAAAGACTGATCAGGAGAAAGCCGATGAGGTCAATGCCAAGCTGTCAGAGATAGCCAGGGAATACCCATCCTGTGAGCCAACAGTCGAATATGCCAAAAGCAGTCCTGTGGAATCAGATGACACAGAAGACACCTACCATCTGTTGTGGACCAGCGACCGTCTGGACATTGCCCGTCAGATAGACTGCCGTCTCACCAAGATCTATGCCGACCTTGTGTCGTTGGAGAAGATGATGCACTACAAGCATTCCATCATAGACATACTCCGCAGTATAGCCCCTCTCGACACAGACCAGGGCAGAAGGCTAACGCTCATAGAGAGATGCAGGAAGCGTTGGTTGCGCAATGCTGCCAACAGCGCACATTCAGATACGTATAACGGCAAATATGACGAAGAAGATGAAGAAGAAGAAGAAGAATAAAAAGATTCTGGCTCTCATTGTATGCCTGCTGGCCCTGTTGCCTTCCTCCATGTATGCCCAGTTCAGCTTTGATGTCACCTCTGTGGAAGCCTACATCAACGACCACAAGGAGCAGAGAAGCCTGCTGCTGGTTCGTTCCACGCTGGAGGCAAGCAACAAGCTGCTGCATGACTATAGCGGTGATGCCAACAAAGGATTCCGCGACATCAACAAAGAGCTGGACAAATACACAAGAGCCTTTGATGTCATTGACGTGCTTTACCAGTCTCTGCGCACCAGTCTGAATGTGTACAACACCTACGAGAACATCAGTGACCGTATTGGGGACTATAAGGACATGCTCAGTGACTTCAAGGAAAAATGTCTGGAGCGAGGCAATATTGTGAGCACGGACACCATGATTGTCACCATCAACATGAGGGCACTTGCCAAGATAGCAGAGGAAGGCGACAACCTGTACAACTCCGTCAGCGACTTGGTGCTCTATGCCACAGGAGCAGCTGCCTGCACCACCTCAGACCTGCTCCTTGTCCTGACGAACATCAACAACTCGCTTGACAATATCCGCAAGCATCTGAACAAGGCGTACTTTGACACATGGAGGTACATACAGGTGCGCATCGGCTATTGGAAACGGCAGGTCTATCGAGCCAAGACAAAGCAGGAAATCGTCAACGATGCTTTCGGCAGATGGAAAGGGGCAGGTTATTTGGGATATTAGGATAACGTTAAACAAAAAAAAGAATATGTTTGAGATAACACTTTTACGTTCAGCGTCTTTTGTAGGTATGATGATGTTGTGCTTTAACTCATCAGCACAGAGTTATGTGACCTACAACCACGATGCCACCAAGATGAACCAGATAACGGTTCAGGAGATTGGTTTAGGAGGGCTGACTCCAGCCTTCTACTATGATGTGTTCCACAACAGCTATCAGAAGAGCGCAGCTCGGAAGAACAAGCTGGGCTTCAGGTCGCTGGCAGGAGTGTCGTCCTATCAGCAGGTAGATGTTGCAGACAGCATCAAGGTTTACCTTACCCAGAGAGCAGAGATTGAAGCCCTCAATGTGGCAGACCGCCAGATAGACATCGCCTGGCTTGCCGAGGGGAACAAGATAACTGACAAGCTCAAAGCCTTCGAGGAAAATATCAACCGCATCGTTGGAGCAGGAGGTTCGTTGGCAGACAAGTCCCGATGGGAGGAATACTGCAATATGTACAAAACCGCCATCAAGGTGACGCAGGATGCCTATATGCCCAACGCACAGAGGAAGAGACAGTACCTCGCCATCTATGCCGACATATCCCAGCAGAACGAGACCCTTGTCTCCTTCCTGGTACAGTTGAGCAACAAGAGTAAGACATCGTCCCTCCTGGCAGCACGGCTTGACAGACGCAGCAACGTGGCAGCCCACGCCTTGGCAGCACAAGAAAGGTGGCGTGCTGTCGGACGTAGGAACGCAGGAGGCAACACAGGTGAAGGAGACAATGATGATTCAGAAAACATAGTAGAAAGATAACGATATATGGCAGATTCAAATATCCTCTCGGATTTCGGTATCAATATCCTCGAACAGGAGATTGATGATGTGATATTCCAGACCAACGAGTTCCTATGTGATGCCACATTCACAGGCTCACAGGGGCCGTTCTGGTGGATATTACAGATGTGTATGGCATTGGCCGCATTATTCTCCATCATTGTTGCTGGCAGCATGGCCTACAAGATGATGGTGAAACATGAGCCCATCGACATCATGAAACTCTTCAAGCCCCTTGTGGTCAGTGTCATACTCTGTTGGTGGTACCCACCTGCTGATACAGGCATTACCGAAGGAGGCAGCGACTGGTGTGTACTTGATTTCCTCTCGTATATCCCCAACTGCATAGGCTCTTACACCCATGACCTGTATGAAGCAGAGTCAGCACAGATTGAGGACAAGTTTGAGGAGGTACAGGAACTTATCTACACCAGAGACACCCTTTACACCTCTTTGCAGGCACAGGCGGATGTAGCCCATTCGGGAACATCAGACCCTAACCTCATAGAGTCCACCATGGAACAGGCAGGTGTTGATGAAGTCACAAACATGGAGACTGACGCTTCAAGGCTTTGGTTCACATCACTGACCGCAGGAGCAGTGGTCGGTATCGACAAGATCATCATGCTCATCGCCTTGATTGTCTTCCGCATCGGTTGGTGGGCAACCATCTATTGCCAGCAGATATTACTGGGTATGCTCACCATTTTCGGTCCGATACAATGGGCGTTCTCTCTTTTACCGAAATGGGAAGGTGCATGGGCAAAGTGGCTGATACGCTATCTGACGGTGCATTTCTACGGTGCCATGTTGTATTTTGTCGGTTTCTATGTCCTGCTGCTCTTTGACATCGTGCTCTGCATACAGGTGGAGAACCTCACAGCCATCACGGAGAGCGAGCAGACCATGGCAGCCTACCTTCAGAACTCTTTCTTCTCTGCCGGCTACCTCATGGCAGCGAGCATCGTGGCTTTGAAGTGCCTGAACCTCGTGCCCGACCTTGCCGCATGGATGATACCAGAGGGTGATACTGCATTCTCTACCCGTAACTTCGGTGAAGGTGTGGCACAGCAAGCCAAGATGTCCACCCAGGGCATGATAAACAAAGTGATATAAACAAGAAAAGCGATTGAAAATATGGTTATCAAGAATCTCGAAAACAAGATCAAGCTGGTTTTGATTATCTGCTCCCTCTTCCTTCTGGGCTGTATCATCATCAGTATCTCCAGCATTTGGACAGCCAAGGTAATGGTGTCCGATGCCCATCAGAAAGTATATGTGTTGGATGGCAATGTGCCCATCCTTGTCCAGCGAAGCACCATGGAGGAGACTCTCGATGTGGAAGCCAAGTCCCATGTGGAGATGTTCCACCACTATTTCTTCACCCTGGCTCCTGACGACAAGTACATCAAATACACCATGGACAAAGCCATGTATCTGGTTGATGAGACAGGTCTTGCCCAGTACAACACGTTGAAGGAGAAAGGCTTCTATTCCAATATCATGGGTACGAGTGCCGTGTTCAGCATCTTCTGCGACAGCATCAACTTCGACAAAGAGAAGATGGAGTTCACCTACTATGGCCGCCAGCGTATTGAGAGACGAACAAGCATCCTTACCCGAGAGCTTGTCACGGCAGGACAGCTCAAACGTGTTCCCAGGACGGACAACAACCCTCATGGCCTGCTCATCACCAACTGGAGAACGCTTCTCAATAAGGATATAGAACAGAAAACCAAATTGACGTACTGATTATGGGATGGAAGAAAATGCTCGTCGGAGAAAAGATGCCTGACAAGGATGATCCAAAGTACCGCCAGAGGTACGAGGAAGAGGTCAAGGCCGGTCGCAAGTTCGCACGCACTCTCAAACTCGATGTGTTAGCCATCAAGGTGCAGCAGTTTGCCAACAATCACAAACGACTGTTCCTTGCCCTTGTCTTCGGGTTTATCCTGCTCAGTTTCGGATTCAACATCTATAGGATGGTCGTGGTGTACAATCATCGGCAGTCCACCCAGAGTGCCACGGAGAGGCAGGAGCAGCTGATGCGGCAGAGACGCAAGAAGGTCAATACAGCCATCAGCAATGCCCACACCATACTGCCAGTCATGAACAGAGATAATCAAAAGAACAATAACCAAAATACAGAAAACAATGGACGCACTGAAGAAGATTAACTGGAAGCAGCCGAAGTATATGATTCCGCTTATCATCTACTTCCCCCTGCTGTTCGTCGGTTACTTTGTCATAGACCTTTTCCACACGGAGAAGGCAGAGATTCCTGATGGTCTTGCAACGACCGAGTACCTCAACCCTGACCTGCCTGAGGCAAAGATGAAGGGCGATGGCATTGGCAACAAGTATGAGAGTATGCTCAAATCATACGGAAAGATAGACGATTATTCAGCATTAGGAAACATTGAACGCAATGAAGAAGACACTCATGAAGAGTACGAATCCAAGTACACCGATGAAGAACGTGAGCAACTCGAAGCACAGGAAGCCGCGAAGCTCGCTGAGATGCAGAGACAACTACAGGAGAGCGCACAGAAAGGTCAGGAAATCGCCCAAGGAGGCTCATCATCCGAGGAAGACCGCATAGCACGCAGCAAGCAACGTGAACAGGAAGCCATGGATGAGCTCAACCGTGCCATTGCCCAGGCAAGGCTCCAAGCGCAGCAATCCATGATGCCAGCTGCAACTGACACTGCTGATGCCGGGAAAAGAGAAGGAAAAGTTGAAGCCTCTGACAAGAAGAAAACCGACGATGATGAGCCACAGGAGGTTGTGAAGAAGGTGAAGGTCACCTCCGACTACTTCAACACCCTCTGTGACAACGACAAGGAAACCAGCCTTATCAAGGCTATCATTGACGAGAACATCAAGGCTGTTGATGGGTCAAGAGTCAGGCTTCGTCTGCTTGACGACATCGAAATCAATGATATTGTTGTGCCCAAAGGCTCATACCTCTATGCCACGATGAGCGGATTCGGTTCACAGCGAGTGAAGGGCAATGTGCAGAGCATCATGGTTGACGATGACATCGTCAAGGTCAGCCTCGCCCTGTATGACACTGATGGACTGGAAGGTCTTTATGTACCGAGCAGTCAGTTCCGTGAGACCACGAAGGATGTGGGAAGCGGTGCATTGAGCAATACCTCCAGTCTCACCAACAGCTCCACCACGTCAGGCAACAGCCTCGCCACTTGGGGAGCGCAGACCATCACCAATGCCGTGCAGAAGACCAGCAATGCCATCAGCAAAGCCATCAAGAAGAATAACGCCAAGCTGAAATACGGCACGTTCGTGTACCTGATCAACTCCCGTTCAAACAAGAAGGACAAATAACTCCGAGCATAAACAAAAGATCAAATGAATATGAAGACTATCAAAAGAATTGGCGCATTAGCCGTATGCGCTCTGGCAGCCCTCCCCTCTTTGGCACAGCAGACCTATCAGGAGATGGAGCAGCTCACCATCAATGAGAATGTCACCACGGTCATCACTGCATCCGAGCCTGTGCGCTTCGTTGACATCTCCACGGATGCCGTCGTTGGCGACCAGCCCATCAACAACACCATCAGGCTCAAACCCAAGGAGGGAGCCGATGTTCATGCCGACGGGGACATCCTTGCCATTGTTACCATCGTGACGGAGCGTTACCGAACCCAGTATGCGCTCATCTATACTACACGCCTGCAGGAGGCAGTCACCGACAAGCAGATACAGCCGCACGAGAAGATTCCGTACCACAATCCATCTGTCTCCATGAGCACTGAGGACATGACCAAATATGCCCGAAAGATATGGAACTCCCCGGCAAGAATACGGAATGTGAGCACAAGGCAGCATCGGATGACTATGCGTCTGAACAACATCTATTCCGTAGGCGAATACTTCTTTCTGGATTTCAGTATTGAGAACCGCACCAATATCCGCTTCGACATCGACGAGATACGTGTCAAGCTCAATGACAAGAAGATGTCAAAAGCCACCAATGCACAGATGGTTGAGTTGACTCCTGCCATGATGCTTGACCAGTCCAGAAGCTTCAAATATGGCTACCGCAACGTCATTGTCTTGAAGAAGATGACCTTCCCCAATGATAAGGTGCTGACCATTGAGATTTCTGAGAAGCAGATTAGCGGACGCACCATCTGCTTAGACATCGACTACGAGGATGTCCTCTATGCAGACTCGTTCAATTCATGCTTAATAAGGGAGGAATAGGACTATGAAGAGATATGTTTTATCATTGATGATGGGGCTATGCATGACAGTCGTATCGTTTGCCCAAAGCCATAGTGACCGTATCAGTCTTGGTGTAGGAGCATTGTATGAGCGAGGACTTGACGCAACACTCGCATGGGAGCATGAGACCCGTTACCATAATGCATGGGAGTACTTCTTCAATGCCTACCTGAAATGGGATGAATGTGCTTCCTGCGGTCATGTCTGCCCAGAGTCTTTCTGGAACAACTACCGCACATGGGGCATCGGTGCAGCCTACAAGCCCTGTGTCACAAGAGGACGCAACAACTATGGCAACCTGCGCATCGGAGCCAGTGCAGGCAGCAATACCGACAAGTTCGTCGGAGGTATTCATGTCGGCTACGAGCACAACTTCGCCCTCCGCCATGGATGGGGATTGTTTGTGCAAGCCAAATGCGACCTGAACCTTCCCAAGCGAGAAGACCTGTTCAGGACAGGCATAGTGATAGGATTCAAGATACCAACCCTAAAGAAATAATAGCGATGAAGATAATCCATTTCATGTTTACCGCCGTCGTAGCAGCCGTTTTCGCCTCATGTGACGAGCATATGGACTTTCCTGATACAGCGATGAAGATAGGTGACATTGTCTGCACTGACGGTGCCATTGTCCGCTATGAGGATGTAGATTCATTACACAAGACACCTATTGCCGTTGTCTTCTACGTCAACCACAACGAGGATGTGGAAGGAAATGGCTATGCGGTATATCTTGACGACTTTGCCACCTTAGCCTATTCAGACTCTCTCGGCATCTCACATAAAACATCGGCAGACCTTATGACCTATGATGGTAACAGCAACACCCACGCCATGTATTCCACAGGCACTTCACCTGCTGCAAGTATGGTCATTGATATGTGGGCATACCGGCAGAGTGCCTATATCCCCTCTGTGGCACAGATGCGTCTGCTCTTTAGTGTCAAGAAGTCTGTCAACCCGCTGATTGAAAAGTATGGAGGGACACCGATACCTGATGAAGCAGACCTCTGCTGGTATTGGACATCGACAGAGGTACAGGGGCAGGAAACAGCCAAGGCATGGCTCTATTCTCTTGCAAGTGGCTCAATACAGGAAACACCCAAGATACAGCCACACAAGATACGCCCAATCATCACACTAAACAATTGATTACTAAGTCATAGTAATATAATAATTCATCTTAATGTTTAACATCAAAAATTACAAGCAATGAAAAAGAATTTCTTTCTTATGTTTGGACTTGGAACCATGCTCCTCACGTCCTGTGACCAAGACATCGTCAACGAGATCTACCTGCCAGGCGGAGGTGGTTCCGTGGTTGTGACAGACAGTACATCATCCAAGCAGTTGCAGGTGTTCACCAACCTGGAGATGCTGCACCCAGCCGTTTCGACACGAGCCGTTGATGGCCAGTGGGAAAGCAATGACACGATTGGTATTTCTTCCACAGGGATGATGGACAACATGAAGTTCACTCGAAGCGGCACAAGCAACCAGTTTGTTAGTGCCAGTACGGTATGGTTTAAAGACAAAGGTGTCCGCTCCTTCAGTGCCTATTATCCCTATAATGCCAATCCCACTAACGACCTTATTATGTTTCAGGTTCCAGATTCTGCTATTCAGAGTAAGCAGAAAGTCAACGATTTCCTATTTGCTTCTGGTCAAGCTTCCTATGCCTATCCAAGCCTGACACTCAACTTTACACACAAGATGGCTCGTGTATTCATCAAGATATACCCCTCACCTGAGTATGGCTTCACAACCAACGATTTTTCAGGGAGCATACTCACGTTCTGCGATTACTTTGACAGCGGAACCTTCAATATCAAGACTGGAAAGGTGGAATGTAGTGAAGAGTCGGTTAGCACGGGTTATTTCGGTGAAGTTAAAAGCAGCTACATGACATTCCTGCTTTATGTCCCAGCCCAGACGGTGCCAAACATCCAACTGGATCTTCAGAATGGTGAACATTATACATTCAGTATCAATGATAAATGGGAAGCTGGTCATTCCTATAGCTATTCTCTGAAGCCTGTCCGTTCTAAATTACAGATAACCTCTGTGAGTATCAGTTCTTGGGAATCTGAGCAAGAACAGTCCATTCCAGGCTATATTTAATCCTTTACAAAGGACTGGAGGGTGTCTTAACGGCATCCTTCATCCTTTAGCCTATTATCACTCATAAATCTTTATCAGCTAATGGAAGAAAGCAAAGAGTTACAGGGATTTTATAAGATATTCAGGGCTGTAGTGTATATCTCACTGCTGATGGAGTTCTTTGCCTACGCATTGGAACCGGAGCAGCTGGACATCCTTGGTGGGTTAGTTACAGACATCCACGGTCGCATCAAACGATGGATGATATACTATGACGGCAACCTTGTCTGGAGCAAGATAGCCACCATACTGCTTATCTGCATCACCTGCATTGGTACGCGCAACAAGAAACATCTGGAGTTCGATGCACGCAGACAGGTCTTATATCCTTTGGTCAGCGGACTCTTTGTTACCATATTGTCTATCTGGCTCTTCGGTAATCGGATGGACACACGGTTCTACACCATCACTTTGAACATCTGGCTCTATATGGCGGCCTCTATCCTGGGTACTGTCTGCATCCATGTGGCTCTTGACAACATCTCCAAGTTCCTGAAGGAAGGGCTGCTGAAAGACCGCTTCAACTTTGAGAACGAAAGCTTTGAGCAATGCCAGGAGCTACAGGAGAACAAGTACAGCGTGAACATCCCCATGAGGTACTACTACAAGGGCAAGTTCCGCAGGGGATGGGTGAATATCGTCAATCCGTTCCGTGGTACTTGGGTCGTGGGCACACCAGGTTCTGGTAAGACCTTCTCCATCATCGAGCCATTCATCCGTCAGCACAGCAGGAAAGGCTTTGCCATGGTGGTGTATGACTACAAGTTTCCCACCCTTGCGCAGAAGCTCTACTACCACTACAAGATCAACCAGAAGGCAGGCAACCTTCCTGACGGATGCAAGTTCAACATTATCAACTTTGTGGATGTAGAGTACTCCCGGCGTGTCAATCCTATCCAGCAGAAATACATTGGCAATCTTGCAGCTGCCAGCGAGACGGCTGAAACACTCCTGGAGTCATTGCAGAAAGGCAAGAAAGAAGGTGGTGGTGGCAGTGACCAGTTCTTCCAGACATCTGCCGTCAACTTTCTGGCTGCCTGCATCTATTTCTTCGTGAACTACAAGAAAGTGCCATACGACAAGGATGGCAATGCCCTTATTGCAGAGATGACCACCGACCCCAAGACATTCATCCAGAAGCCTACAGGACGTGTCTTTGACCATACAGGCAGAGAGGTGGAAGCAGCCTACTGGCTTGGCAAATATAGCGATATGCCCCACATCCTTTCTTTCCTCAACCAGGACTACAAGGTCATCTTTGAGGTGTTGGAGACCGACCCAGAGGTTGCCCCGTTGCTTGGTCCGTTCCAGACTGCCATGAAGAATAATGCCATGGAGCAGTTGGAAGGTATGATAGGTACGTTGCGTGTCTATACCTCTCGTCTCGCCACAAAGGAGTCTTACTGGATATTCCACAAGGATGGTGATGACTTTGACCTCAAGGTGAGCGACCCGAAGAACCCCAGTTACCTGCTCATTGCCAATGACCCAGAGATGGAGAGTATCATCGGTGCCCTCAATGCCCTTATCCTTAACCGTCTTGTGACAAGAGTGAATACAGGTCAGGGCAAGAACGTGCCTGTCAGCATCATCGTCGATGAGTTGCCGACCTTGTATTTCCATAAGATTGACCGCCTAATTGGTACTGCCCGAAGCAACAAGGTCAGTGTAGCATTAGGCTTCCAGGAACTTCCACAGCTCGAATCCGATTATGGCAAGGTGGGTATGCAGAAGGTCATCACCACTGTTGGTAATGTGGTGAGCGGTTCAGCAAGAGCAAAGGAAACCTTGGAATGGCTCAGCAATGACATCTTCGGCAAGGTCGTTCAACTCAAAAAGGGTGTCACTATCGACAGGGATAAGACCTCCATCAATCTCAATGAGAATATGGACAGTCTCGTTCCTGCAAGCAAAATCTCCGATATGCCGACAGGCTGGATATGCGGTCAGGCAGCCCGTGACTTCATCAAGACCAAGACCGGTCGGGGTGACAGCATGAATATCCAGGAGTCAGCAGAGTTCCAGACCTCGAAGTTCTATTGTAAGACCGACTTTGACATGAAGGAGATTGCCAAGGAGGAGGCGGACTACGAACATTATAAGATACCGAAGTTCTACACCTTCCCATCAAAGGATGCCAAGGAGCGCATCCTGTATCAGAATTTCGTAAGCGTCAATGCTGATGTCAAGGAAATGATTAAGACCATTTTGATGTTTAAGGTAAAGACTTAGTAAACAACGAAAAACAGATTATATATGAAGAAGTTATTCATGATAGCGGCTACCCATGCATTAGCCATACCGGGTTTCGCACAGACAGGCTCGGAAGCATTATTGGGAGCATCGGACGGCATCTATAGTTATTTGCCGTTCATTCAAGGTCTGTGTTATGTCATTGCGGCGCTTATAGCCATTGTTGGTGCAGCGTCCATCTACATGGCAATGCAGACCTCACCGCAACAGGTGTCAAAGCGAATTGTCACGAGTGTGGGCAGCTGCCTTTGTTTTGTCTGTATGGCTATCTCCTTGCCTCAGTTCTTTGGCTATGAGTCATATTCTGTGGGCAACGGCTCCGACATCGCTATGAACGGAGCAGGAGGCTCATCCAATGGCTTCCTAAGCACAGACAGGGGTGGCATTTCCCAAAGTGGCATCAACACAACCATTCCACCACTGTCTGACAAGGCGGGCAACTGGATAACCTTCCCTCCAGGCTCGAACATGGACATCGCCAACAGTCTTATGGACATCTACAACCACATGGGTTCTGGTGTCACTGGCACTTATGGGCGTACACTTGACTATATCAACAATGAGTTCCGTCATGGAAATATCTCTCAGAGCACATACGACCAGATGATTGCAATGGCAGGCAGCCTGCCGCAAAACTAAGACACGTCATACACATAATGAGACTAAAGATTATCAGTATTATCGCTCTGATTACACTAAGTTTATCGGTCAATGCCCAAAATCAGAAGTCCTCCGATGGAAATGAGGAAGCATCAAAAACGCTCTTCGAACTATCTCCCTTCGAGAGAGCGGTTTGCTGTATCAGGTTCTATGAAGGGCTACACCGCAAAAAGGATTATCCATATGTCGGGTATGGGCACAAACTACGCCCAGGAGAGAGATACTCCTCCAACATGACTGCAAGGGAAGCGGAAGACCTGCTACGGAAAGACCTCAGAGAACTCTGTGCCATGTTCCGCTCATACGGTCAGGACTCCCTGATTCTTGCTACGTTGGCTTACAACATCGGTCCTTATAAAGTCCTTGGCTGCAAGGGCAGATACCCCAAGAGTACTGTCTTGAAAAAGCTGGAAGCCGGTGACAGGAATATCAGAGACGACTATGTAAAGTATTGCCGTTGGAGAGGAAAAAGAGTCCCCTCCATCGAGCGACGACGATATATTGAACTTATGCTGCTTTTCACTCCATGACAGAAAACGAACCCATAAAAGCCGTATCAGGCGGCATCACTTTTCTATCCACTGGCAGATACTATGATGGTATCAACCAGTGGATAGCCCATAGTATAAAGGAGGGAGACTCCGATGCCATTGACTATGCTGCAAGGAGAATGGCACCCCTCGTACCAGCCAATGCTGTCCTTGTTCCTATCCCCGGTCATCATGGAGTCGCAGACCAGACCCTACGTTTGGCACAAGCCCTCTCGTCTTATACTCACCTCCCTTTCGTAGATGCCTTACGAGGCAGAGAGCATGAATCACAGTACGAGGTAAAGCGGAGAGGACATCTGCTCTCTGGTCGAGATATGGGATTCTATCAGACAAGAGAACTGCCTTCTGATCGTATCCCCTGCCTTATCGACAACGTGGTAGATACAGGAACCACAGCGAAAGCAGCTTCAGAAGCATTGGGCAATGCTATGGTATTGTCATTCGCCATGAGTGATGCCCTTCTACAAAGAGAAAAGCATATAGGATTCAAACGCTAAGCCATATCACGATGCCAAGACCAAAGAAAAGAAAACAGCAAACGCTCCAACCAGCTATAGTCTATCAATGTAAGGACTGTGCCAACAGCTATGACTGGCATAGCAAAGCCCTGGATGGTCATCTTATCCTATGTCGTTGCAAGTATAAACAGCAAGGAGGTCGGTATTGCATCTTCCTGAAAGACCCACAATGTGAGCACTTCATCAAGCGTTCTGCTGGGCAGGAGGGATAAACATCAATTATCGTGACAAGCACTTCATAAATTGTTTATTCTCCACTCTAAAAGTTCTTCATCAGTAGCCGTTGGATAATTGCAATTTTCTATGAGTTCTCTTTCCTCAAAACTCTTTTTAAAAGAATCACCTAACAACAACACTATCAGTTCATCAACCTTGTCATTACACGCTTGAAGCATAGGATGATACAAATCCTGCAAAGCATTTATCCCGATATATGCTCCTGTGCGTGCCTCCAGAACACTAGAGAATGTATTCTCCAATTCCTCGACCGCTATTCTGTAGCGTAACAAAACTCCAAGAAGCTGTTCTCTGTCGTTATCTACAGAAAAACTCTTCAACAAGTGTTCCATCCTCCACCTCTCATGAGACATCTGGCAGAGTATGGATTTAATTTTTGACCTGTCTGATTCACTCACTTGTGATTCTTTTAGCACTTCTTTGTTCTCATAGTTTGAGAATACCATGCTGATTGCATCGTATGGTTTTATAGCAACCGCATCTATAGAAAGGAATGCACAAATCGCAGAAGCAACCCTCTGTACTCTTACCTGATTGTCCCATGGTAGGTTTTCAAGTTGCTCTGAGAAATTCAACATCCATGCGATGCCAACATACTCTCGTACCAATTTGTAAGCATCCCATGAACCTCTTTTATTTTTTGAGCTATCATTAATCTGTTCTCGTGCCATAATCGTAGGGCTATTTTCTTCTTTGAATGCAAAAGTACGACACACCTATGCAACCTATCTGCATTACAAAATAAAACGCAAGAAATAATGTCAATAGGATATGTTTTTATCCTTAAACACATGCAAATATAGGCATAATTTGGCAGAGAATTGTCTAAAAAGCCATTTTTTTGAGCCATAAAACTCTTTTTTTCTGATTTTAGAATGTTATTTCAGATAAAAACATTAATTTTGCATGTGTATAAACTCATTCATTTGCAAAATGGAAAACAAAGATTTGAATCGATTGAAAGTGGTTCTTGCTGAGAAGAAGAAGACCAACAAATGGCTTGCAGAGCAATTGGGTAAAGACCCGGCAACTATCTCCAAGTGGTGTACAAATAGTGCACAGCCAAATTTGGAGAACCTTGTCGAAATTGCCAAATGTCTCGAAGTTACTGTCAATGATTTAATCCGTTAACGTTAAACAAACCCGCAATGCCAACAAACAAGAATGCTGCCATCCGCTATCAGACGCTCGACAAATGTTTTCGAGACCGTCGGCACAGATACTACCTAGAAGACCTCATCGACAAATGCGAAGAGGCCTTGTACTATTATAATGGTGTAGGAGGAGTCAGCCGCCGTCAAGTTTTCGAAGACATTAAATTCATGGAGAGCGAAACTGGTTGGAGCATTCCTCTCGAACGACATCAAGATGGCAGAAGAGTTTTCTATCGTTACAGCGATCCTGACTTTACCATCAATGCCCAACCGTTGACCGATGAAGAAGCCAACCAGCTCCGTGCGGTAATCGTCACCCTTGGGCGTTTCAGAGGGCTTCCAAGTAATGCATGGGTCGATGAAGTCATCTCTAATCTCGAATGGCGATTTGGCCTTCGTGGAAAGAAAGAAAACATCATCGGCTTCGAGCAGAATCCATTCCTGAAAGGATTGAACCTGCTACCGAGAATCATTGACGCAGCGGTCAATCACCAAGTTCTTAGAATCGCCTATCGCAACTACAAGAATTGTGAAGAGGAGCGCATGGCTGTGGTACACCCTTGGTATATCAAGCAGTACAATAACCGATGGTTCCTGATGGCATACGATGCTGAGACAGACCGCATCACGAACTTCGCCCTTGACCGCATTCAAGAATTGCAGGTAGAGGAAAGCGTGGCATTTATCCCCAATATGGAGATTGATTTTGAGCACTACTTCGATGATGTCTTCGGGGTCACCATACCACCGTCGGATGTAGAAAAGATAAAAGTTGTGCTTCAATTCTCCAAGAAGCAATATCCGTATATTGTATCAAAGCCATTGCATCACTCCCAAGAAATCGTTAATGACGAAAACTGCATTTTGGCAGTAGAGGTACGTCCTACCTACGAGTTCACACAGTTGATACTTTCGTTCGGAAAAGATGTGAAAGTGCTCGAACCAGAGCCTTACAGACAAGAAATTATAGATAATATACGCAAAAATCTACAGAATTATGATATTGTGCAGATTGAATGCACTGGTCAATTGTAGATTTGCAAATTAAATATTGAATAATGAAGAGAATACAAAGTCCATATACAGCAGCCATCACAGGCGGAGGTTTCCTTTTCGAGGAGACCAACCTGTTGCTGCCCCTGCTCCAATCCGATAACCGTGACGTACTACTGAAAGACGAAGCGGTGAACAACCGTATTCTTCAAATCAATGCAGAGACATCCCGCAAGAGGAACATTGTCGAGATTGCCCGACGCTATGACACCATGCCAGTCAGCTTTTGGGAGGACTACAAGATGATGGAGGAGCACAATCAGAAGATTGCCTTGTTCTTCGTCATTCTGAAAACCTACAAGATTTGCTTTGACTTTCAGATACGGGTGACTATGCGTAAGTGGAACGGCATTGCCAAGTCGCTGACAAGAGATGACCTGATGATGGAGTTCTCTGAGATAGCTGCAAAGGACGAGTTTGTCAACACATGGAGCGAGAACACCATGCGCAAGGTGGCAAGCACCTACCTGTCGATACTTCGCAAGGTTGGTATGCTTGACAACATAAGCGAACTCCACAGCGTGCAGGCAAATAATATGGACTATTATATAAAGATAGGAGAACCATGGTTTCTTGAAGCTTGTCTCCTTCAACCCTATCAGATTGACAGTATCAAACAGATGATGATATGACTATAAAGGAACTTGATGACAAACTGAACAGCCCAGGTTTTCAGGACACAGAGAATGGAGACCTGTTCTACAACTTCTTCATCTACCAGTATCCGGCAGAGAAGGAGTATGACATTCGTAAGCAGATACAGGAGTTCAAGGCGAACCTCATTCGCCCCATCAACTATGTGGATGTGCTTACGCTTAATCTGTTTGATGAGTTCTGCAATTTCCTCGACCAGAAGAAGTTCCTGCGCCATCCCTCTATGCTGAAATATCAGTTGGAAAAAGAACAGGCTGACCCCTCCAAGTCACAGAACACACAAGACACGCTGACGCGCAATGCCCACTCGCCTGAGTTCATGCAGTATATCCATCAGCGCATTCTCGACCATATCACCATCAAGGATCAGTATCGTCGTCCATACGTTTTTCTTTACGGCATAGGTTCGATGTTTCCCTATCTGCGTGTCAACGAGTTCCTTGCCTTATACGAGGACTACAACGAAACGGGGAAATACAAGATCATCGTTTTCTATCCTGGACATCGTGACCAGAACTCGTTCCGTCTGTTCGGAACATTGCCCGACAACCATACCTATCGGGCGACACTATTAATCAATGAATAAATGCAGAGTAGCCATGAAGCTAAGAGATTTATACAGCAAGCCTATCAACCGAGCAGTTAATCCTGCTGTGAGTGCGACCAAGTTCGATCCAGAGACCGAACAAGTGGAAATACAGGAATATGTGTTTACGGACGAGATCATCAACGGTCTCTTCCGCATACTGGATGCCATCAAGAACAACCGTCCCTACGACCATGTGGGTATATGGATTGACGGTTACTATGGTTCGGGTAAGTCACACTTTCTGAAGTACCTCGACTACTGTATCACGCCCAACACTCGCGATACCGCCATGCAGCGTCTGCTCGATGCAGTGAAGGCTATCGACCCTCTCGATGAGAAGCACAACATCGGCTTCGACTATGAGCAGCTGCTCTCTATAGCCAACTGGCTGAAACGTGCCATCATCGACACCTGCATCTTCAACCTCGAAACGAGCTACGACAACTCCACTGACAAGAAGAAAGCATTCCTGCATGTGTTCTGGAATGAGTTCAACGGCAAGCGTGGCTTCAATAAGTTCAATATCACCTTGGCTCAAAACCTCGAAAAGCCCTTGCAGGAAAAGGGTGTGTTTGAAGCTTTCAAGGAGCGCATTGCCGAGGAAGGGGGCGACTGGAATGACCCCGGTATGGCTGCCGACCTCATAGACAACGAACTGGACTGGGTGCTCGATATAGCCAAGGAATTGGCACCGACTCTATCTGTGGATAGCATCCGCGAGCGCATCATTAAGCGCGATACCATACTCAGCATCGACCGCTTCGGTATGGAACTGGCCTCCTACCTCAAAGACAAGGGGGATGACTACCGTCTGATTCTTCTTGCAGATGAAGTGAGCCAGTTCATCAACAAGGAACGTGACCGCTACCTCAACCTTCAGGAGATTATCACCAAACTCTCCGAGGCATGTCAGAACAAGGTATGGGTGGCATGTACTGCCCAACAGGACCTCTCCGAGATTATGGACGACTGCAACATAGCCGAAGAGAAAGACAAGGAAGGCAAGATCAAGGGACGCTTCGAGGTGAAGGTGTCGCTCAAAGGCACACAGCCCGAGGTCATCACCCAAAAGCGTATTCTCGACAAGAAAGAGGAGGTGAAGCCCGACTTGGAGGAACTCTACGACCGCCAGAAAGCGGCTTTCGACCTCCAGTTCAAGCTGCCCAACTCCTATAGCAGCTACGACAGCAAGGAGGACTTCGTGGCCTACTATCCCTTTGTGCCCTATCAGTTCAAGCTCATTATGCAGGTGTTCAACTCCTTCCTCGCCTTGGGCTATGTCGCCAAGGAGGTGAAGGGCAACGAGCGAAGCATCATCAAGGTCATCCACTCTACGGCAAAGACCAATGCCGATGCCGAACTGGGCAAGTTCATCTCCTTCGACGAATTGTACAACAATATGTTTGAGGAGGGTTTGCAGGCTCGTGGTCAGAAAGCCGTAGATAATGCCATCCGTATGGCACGCACCTATGATCGTGACCCGAAGTTGGCCATCCGGGTGGTCAACGTCCTCTTCATGATCTGCAATATCTCGCAGACCGACAAGCTTGTCTTCCCTGCCACTATAGACAACGTGACCTCCCTGTTGGTCAACAACATGGAGACTCCTCGCCTCACCATCAAGAACGAGGTAGAGAAGATTGTGGAGTTTCTTTGCGACAACAATATCATCCGTCGTGAGCAGGGCAAACAGGGAGCAGCCGACACCTATACCTTCTATAGCGAAGAGGAAATGAAGGTTGCCCAGCTCATACAGAGTCAGGTGGCTGACAATAATACTCAGGCAGAGCAATTAAAAGAAATCTTCGGCAAATACATTTCTGCCCTGAAGAACAAGGAGCAGTACATGACCCGCTCCTTCTCGGTCGGTCTCAGCATCAAGCAACGATCCTTCCTCCATACCAACAATCCTGATGTGGTGGTGGAGTTTGCCATGGACACCGACTACGACAACGTCGATACCCTGGCACTGCAGAACCAGCCCAACCGCATGGTCTATTACCTCGGTCCGCAGTTCCGCAGCAACAAGCGGCTCTACAATGCTTTCTACTGGTACTGCCAGGCTAACCTCTACATGGCTACTCCGGCTGCCAAGAATGGTGATGCCAAGACACATGCTGAGTTCACCAAACGTGCACAGGAATTATATACCTACGTCATTGCTCCCGAAATGCAGAAGATAGTTGATACCTGTCCTATCGTGTCGGGATTGAGCGTTATTGATGAAGCCGAATTGGGACAGAAGAAAGGCAACGACCGCTACCGCCTTGCCATCGCCAAGCACCTGTCGGGTATCTTCACCAAGGCTAATTTGGTGGACAGCCCCAGCATCCCCCATACCACCGAGCAGTTAAAGAAAGCCATCCTGCGCGACATCCAACCTGGAGAGTATGAAGGCATGAATGCTGTCCTCACCGATGCAGAGCATGAGGTGGAGATTTACCTCAACAAGCAGTTCATGGAAGTAAACGTGGCCGATGTGCTTACCAAGTTCTCCAAGGCTCCCTACGGTTGGGACAACATCTGCACCCTTTATGTCATCAATGAATTGGTACGTCGCCACAATCGTGACTACTCATACTCCAATAACCCTAACGTGGAAACCTCACTCGTTGCCAACCGTATTGTCAGCGAGTACAATAAGTTCACGCTTCGCCAAGCCAAAGTCATCTCACCGCAGGTCATTCAGGAGTTCATCGCTGCATGGAAAGACATCTTCGGTCTCTCTGCCGCCCCTGCCACTACCGACAGCACCCAGCTCTTCCGCATGTGTCGTGACGTGGAGAGTGAGCGCAGTCTTACCCGAATGATAAAGGGCTATAAGGACATTGAGCAGCAGATACTGGCCTATCCTTTTGTCTCTCCCATCCGTGAAGCCATCGACATGTTCGAAAAATGGCTATCGGAGCGTGACCCGCTGAAGTTCTTCCAGACCGTGATCGCTGACCGAGAGAAAGCCCATGTGCTTATAGACCGCTGCAAGGAGGTGGTGCAGTTCACCCACGACCAGCTCTCCACTTACCGCACGCTTCGTCAGTTCGTGGATGACAATCAGTACAACTTCGCTTTCGTGCCTATGGAAATCCAAGGTGCCGTGGGCGAAATCACCAAGGTAAAGGACGACCCATGGCCTATTGCAGGATTGCGGGGCTACATCAAGCTACAGCGTCAGCTCTCTGGCGCACTCGACGAGGTGCGCAACGCCATGCGTGAGAAGATACGTGTCGCCTACAACGAGCAGTTCGACTATCTCTGTCAAGTAGCAGAGAAGCAACATGTACCCACGTCTGTGTTGGCAGACCGAGAGGCTACCATCCACTTGAAGACCTCTCCGAGCAACATTCTTGTGCTTCAGAACAACATAAACACCGACGTATTCTATCAGGAGCAGATTGAGCGGATTATGTCCTACACACAGCCTACGCCTCCCCCTGGAGGAGGTGGCGGTACGCAGCCTCCAACACCCCCCACCAAGCGCATCCGTCAGGCATCGCTTCAGACGAAGACCAAGTTGCCCATCACCAATGCCGAGGACATTGACCACTATCTCGAAGGTTTGCGTCAGCAACTGCTGAAATTGCTTGTTGACCATGATGGGGTGATGATAACAAAGTAAAAACATAAAAAGCAATTATATATGTCACAGACAAGAATATCAGAAGTAAACATTAGTATTTGGAACAAACAACAAGTGCTGTTCCAAGCTAATCCTGATGTCAATATCATTATGGGCATCAACGGCAGTGGTAAGACCACCTTTCTGAGCAATCTGTATAAGTCATTGCTTGGAAGTAAGGACACCAAGGACAATGTGGTTTATCTTCCTTCCATCGACAACATCTCTATGAGGGACAAGCGCAAGACAGCCACCGCCCTTTCGCAGGACTTGGAGTATTTTATATATGACATGAAGACAGGACCATCGTTGATGAGCCTCCGCATGTCCATGATCGATAGTACAGCAGAAAGACAGGCTGAATTAAGAGGCCGTATTGAGACCTTTCAACAGACTGTTAACGAGCTGTTTGCCTTGACAGAGAAACGCATTGAGATTGAGGGTAACAAATTCTCCGTTATTTCCCAAAACGGAGTCTTGCCTGTAGGCAGTCTCTCTTCGGGAGAGATGCAGGTGCTGCTCATCCTTCTCCGTGTGTTCCTTCTCAATGGACGTGAAGCCATCGTACTCATCGACGAGCCAGAAAACTCATTGGACATTGACTGGCAGTTTGAGCTCATCAACCTGCTTGTGCGTCTCAATCCCAATGCCCAGTACTTCATCACCACCCATTCGCCAGCCCTCTTCGGTGAAGGTTGGGGCGATAAGGTTTGGTATATGGAACAAATCACAAAGTAACAATGGCTATGGATTGGATTAGAAAACAAGCCAGATTATATCAGAACCTTGCCCAAACAATGCGCTATCAGGCAGTAGTGCATTTAGAGGACAAGGAAGACGAATACTTCTGGGATTATCAGCTGCAGAGCGTCAAGCCTGGCCGTTACCGCTATCTGTATTACAGCAAAAGCGACAAGGGTACAGATAGTCGTGGCTGTGAGCAGTGTCTGCGGTTCAGACCCTATCTTACTGACCGCTTCTTCATCTGCATAGACAGCGACCTTCGCTTGCTTCGTGGCGAACAGGGACTTGTTGCTGCCAACCATATAGCACAGACCTACACCTATTCATGGGAGAACCATTTGTGTGAGGCAGCCCATTTGAACGAGCGAAAAGATAAGGCCATACCAGACTCTGATTTTGACCTTCAAGCTTTCTTACACTCTTTCTCCAAGATTGTCTATAAGCCGTTGCTCTATCTGATTCAGTATGGTGCCGACAGTTCCACTAACCAATTGTGGAATGTCTCGAAGTTCAATGCCTGCATTCCACTTCAACCCAGTCGTTCGGACTTGGTAGACAATGGTGCAGGCTATCTGGCAAAGGTAAAAGAGAACTTCAACAAGGCTTTAGCAACACTCCCATCCGAGGTGAAGACTGTAGAACCCCTCACGGAAGAGAATGCTTATCTTCACATGCAGGGACATCAACTCTATAAGTTGGTGATGCACATCGGTTCCATGCTTTGCGGCGGAACGGACATTGCCTTTAAGACCGACGTTCTCAACAAAGGTCTGCATACTAATGGATATGAAGAGATTGAATCATTACAATCTGATTTACAATATATTTTGAAATAATTAGCTATAAGGAGCATATATGGACACGAATAGGATAAAGCGTTTTGCCACAGAGGCACGCAACAAACTGAAAGAGGGAATCGCAGCCAAGATTCGCACGCTTGGTTTCGACAAGAAAGGCAATGTTGCCGAGGAGCATCGCCCGCAGCTCATGCAGGGCGGTACGCACTGGAACGGACAACTGCTGCCCGAGACCTTCTACCATCAATGGACTTCGCTCTACAACCGCATCCAGCAGAAGGGCATCAGCGAGGTGTATGAGGAGGCTGCCTACACCTGGTTCAACCGCCTTTGTGCCATCCGCATCCTACAGAAGAACGACCTCTGTGCTCCTGTGCTCGACTATACGGATGCCGCCCGCACCCCTTTCATCGTGGATGAAGCCCGACAGGGTCGCATCCCTGAGATGAACAACGAGATGCGCTCACGCCTGAGCGACCTGCTCGATGACGATACGAAGGTCACTGAGCAGTTTGCTGTGCTCATCAACGCCTGGTGTCATGACAACCCCATCATCCATAGTTGCTTCGGTGCGATGGCAGACTATACCGAGTTGCTTCTCCCTAACAACATCCTCATCGAGGGTGGCTTTGTGGATATGCTCAACCACACCGACTTCATCACTGATGCCGACTACCGTTCACCCGAACTCATCGGCTGGCTCTACCAGTTCTATATCTCCGAGCGCAAGGACGAGGTATTTGCCAAGAAGGGCAAGTTCGAAGCCGACGAGATTCCTGCCGCCACCCAGATCTTCACACCCAACTGGATTGTGAAGTACATGGTGCAGAACACCGTAGGCCGCATCTACCTCGACAACAACCCCTACGAGATGCAACTGCAAAAGAAGTGGCAGTATCTGGTAGAGCCTTCCGAAAAGCCATCAGCAGACAGCATATTGAAGTACGATGAACTGACCGATCTCCGCGTGGCAGACCTCGCCTGTGGCTCTGGTCATATCCTCAACGAATGTTTTGACCTTCTCTACGACCTCTACATTGCCGAAGGCTATGGTCGTGGCGAAGCCATCGAAAACATCTTCCGTCATAACCTCACAGGTGTTGACCTCGACACCCGTGCCAAGCAACTCGCCACATTCGCCCTCCTGCTGAAGGCTTGCCAAAAGGACAATGCCTTTGCCGATGCACATTGCTTGCCGCGAGTTCTCGATATGACAGGAATCGTACCCGATATGAACGAACACGAACTCTCTGAAGCTTGTCTTCATTTTATGGGCGGCTATGAGGGCGTGGCAGGCGAGATGCTGGAACAAGACTTTGAGTTGCTTCGTGATGCCGACAACCTTGGTAGCATCATGATGTTCAACGATGACGAGGATTTCCTTGCCATGCTCCGTTATCACTATGACGATTGGACAGATGGAGATATTGAGGATTGTTCTGAGGATATAAAAGTACTTATCCCCGGTGTCCGACTGATTCTTGCCCTCTCGGAGAAGTATCACGCCCTCGTGATGAATCCGCCTTATATGGGAGGCGGAAACATGAACGCTACGCTCTCGAAGTATGTGAAGAGTAACTATGAGGAAGGGAAGGCAGACCTCTTCTCTGTCTTTATGCTCTTGGCTATCGACCGCTTGCTGCCTAACGGCAAGTATGGCATGATAAACATGCAGAGCTGGATGTTCCTCTCTTCGTTTGAGAAACTCCGCACTCGTCTGCTCACAGAAAACCGCATTGACAATATGCTCCACCTTGGTCCTCGCACCTTCGATGAACTTTCAGGCGAAGTGGTGCAGAATACTGCCTTCGTGATTACGAATTGCGAAGGCAAGGATGCCACAGGTGCATACTATCGTTTGGTGGATGGGAAGAACTGTGGAGATAAGGAACGTATGTTCCTGGAGGCGAGGGAAAACGATGGAAACCGCATCTATTATCCTAACGTCTCTCAGCACGACTTTGAGAAGATTCCGGGAGCACCCATCGGCTACTGGGTATCCGATAAGGTGAAGGAGATATTTACATCAAATCTCGCATTGTCAGCTGTTGCGAGTCCCTGTGTGGGACTGCAAACAGCTGACAATGCGAGATTTCTGCGCCTCTGGTCCGAGGTCAGCCAAAGCCGTATTGGCTTTGGCTGCGAAAATGCCGCGTCAGCGGCTCGCTCACAAAAAAAATGGTTCCCATGCAATAAAGGAGGTGGACAGAGAAAATGGTATGGCAATCAGTCAGAAGTTATTGATTGGGAACATGATGGAGAAGCAATCAAGAACTATCCTGGTGCTGTAATAAGAAATGAACATTGCTATTATAAGGAGTCTGTAGCATGGAATATGATTTCATCAGGATTCCTATCGTTCAGATATTTTCCTAAGGGTTTCATTCTAAACAATGCATCAAATGCAATAACGGAAGGTAACTTATATGCTATGTTAGGATATTTATCTTCCCCACTAACATTAAAAGTTGCAAATCTAATCAACCCTACACTAAATTTATCCAATGGAGTAGTTGCAAAATTCCCTTATGTAGTAGTTGAAACGAAAGAATACGAATCTTTGGTTAAGCAAAACATCTCCATCAGCAAGCAAGACTGGGACGCTCACGAAACCTCATGGGATTTCGAGGAGAATCCGTTATTGGCAGTAGATACCGATACCTACATCGACAACATCCACCACGAGATAGAACGACATGAGAAGGAGACAGGCGAGCACCTATGCATCGACCCTGCCGCACCCGAGTTGGACAGCTTGGAATGGCGCATGGAGCAATACAAGCAGAAGTGGGAGCACCTCTTCATGCAGCTCCACGAGAACGAAGAAGAGCTCAACCGCCAGTTCATCGACATCTACGGCCTGCAAGACGAACTCACTCCCGATGTTCCTCTCGACGAGATAACCATCCTCCAGCAAGGAGAAATAAATATTACAGACCAATATGAACTGAGTGACTCTGATGGAAGCGTTCTTGCAGACTCTGATGGTGCTGTATTAACCACAACTGGAGATTTGTACCTTGACTGGCAGGACGACGTGGTGATAAAGCAGTTCATCAGTTATGCCGTAGGTTGCATGACGGGTCGCTACCGCCTCGACAAGAAGGGCCTGCACATTGCTCACCCTAACCCCACAGCCGAGGAGACAGCTTCCTATACATATAATAAGGTGGAGTTTGAGATAGACGAGGACGGTATCATCCCTCTGATGCCTAACGACAGCGGCTTCTCCGACAATGCCTCCAACCGCTTTGCCGACTTCGTGCGCATTGCCCTGGGAGACGAGAAGCATGTGGAGAACCTCAACTTCGTGGAGAAATGCCTCGGCAAGAGCGTGGAGCAATATTTCGTGAAGGACTTCTGGAAAGACCACAAGAAGATGTACCAGAACCGCCCCATCTACTGGCTCTTCGCATCGAAGAAGGGAGCCTTCCAGTGCATCGCCTACATGCACCGCATGAATGCCTACACCGCCGAGCGCATCCGTGCGAAGTACCTTCTCCCCTACATCGAGACCCTACAGGCGAGAATCACCGACCTCGACGCTCGCCGCTCTGAGCTCACCACCCGAGAGACAAAGCAACTCCAGCAACTCACCAAGACCCTCGAAGAGTGCCAGGAGTACCACGACCGACTGCAGGTAGTGGCCGAGCAAGCCATCGCCTTCGACCTCGATGACGGTGTGGTGGTCAACTATGCCAAGTTTGGTGATGTAGTACAAAAGATTAAGTAAGACATGAAATTATACGAAGCTATAGAATTCGCCATAAACCAAAATGGCACAGACATAATTTGCGAACAACGATTTGCAAATTATCTTGCAGACCTGCAGGCTTATGAAACGCCTGCGGTAAGGCGTATTATTGCTGCAATCATGCGCGAAGGATATTGCAAGAAGTTGTATGACGGTTTAGTTTCTGGCACATATCAATTAGCTTTCAACGATGTTTCTTTCAAACTAACAAATACAGAAGGATTCCAAAAAAACATTGTTCAATTTGTGCTTGACAGCATACTATATGCAACACATAATGCAACGATTATGCCTTCCTTTGATTACAATCCTAAGGAAGAAATTTCAAATACTGAAGTCAAAATAAACGTTGGTAGTGCTAGTAGCAAAGAAACAAGATTCTTTGTATGCAAGAAGGATATAGAGGATTTCTTTGATTTAGAAGCAGAGGCTGCAAAGACGAGATGGGAAGCGACAATGAAACTTTCCATCAAGGAACGCATACGCAAAAGAAAAGCCATTCAAAACGTTTATCTTGACAGAGATTTTAGTGGAACATCTGAAGACAATTACAGACTGTTAAAAGTCAGTATGAGTGTCAATCTTGCAGATTTTAAAGAAGGAGAATGCCTAATATTGCATAAAGAGAACACGGTTTCACACATAAAGTGCAGATTGAATGCTTTTCAGAACGATGATACCATCATCCTTGAAGTATTTCCTCCTGATATGCCATCTGACTTGGAAACGTATTACAATATTCCTCTCCTGCTTGATAAAGACAAAGTTGATTTAAGGAATAATGTATATTATCCTTTCACTTTTAGCCTACCAGGAGATAGTGATGACTTTTGGAATAAGATGATTCTAAACAGTTGTCCGAAACCTACTTTTGAGAATAAAGAACAATGCGAAGAATCTCTAAAAGAGACAAAGGAATTCTTTAACCTTTCACTTCTTCCCAAACAGGAAGAAGCGATACTGAATTGTATGCAAGCTAAAGACTATTATCTTATTCAGGGACCTCCCGGAACTGGTAAGTCTTTTGTGCTCGGCATTGTCATTGTGGAGGAATTGTTTGACCTAAAACATAATGTTATCGTCATTGGCCCAAATCACATGGCCATCAACAATGCCATGGGACAGTTTGTTAAACTTGCGCCCCAATACAGTGTATTAGCCACGAAGGTAGGTCAAACATACAATGCTCCAACAATAAAAGTCGCATACGAGGATAAGGAGTGTGGTATAGAAAATGTATCACGCTTAAATGTTCATTGGGCAAAGACATTTAACAGTAAGCATAATCTTAATTGGCTGATTGGGCTTACACCCCATTGTTTATATACAAGTAGAGCAAGAGGATTAGAATGTGATACACTCATCATAGACGAAGCCGGGCAAATGACAATACCCTTGGCGTTGATGGGCATGATAAAAGCCAAGAAAGTGATTTTTGCAGGTGACCACAAACAGTTACCACCAATTGTTTCGTCTGATAAGGTTAAAGCAGAGTTGAAACAGTCTGCATTTCAAGCCTTAATCTCAGATGAAAACTGCACGATGTTGGACACAAGTTTTCGCATGTGTGAACCTATCTGTGGCTATGTTTCAGAACTTTTTTATGATGGACATTTGAAGGCTATGAAACACGGTCACAGTAACACTCTCATTTGTGATGATCCTCTTTATAGTTTTGACTCACCTGTGATTCTTCACGAAGAAGATGACGAGGGAGAACAAGTGTCTGAGAAGGAAGCTGCATTCATAGCAAATGTTATTGCTGGTTTTCTTACGAAAGGCATCCATGCCGATGAAATTGCGGTACTTTCCCCTTTCCGTGCTCAGGCAGCGAACATAAGGCGTGCTATCAAAAAACACGAAGGAATTAGCAAGGAGAATCGTCAAAAGATTACATCAGAGACTGTTGATAAAATGCAAGGACAAGAGCGTGATGTTATTCTGTATTCTCTTGTTTCTGGCAATATTGATTATATGTTAGAAATGGCTGAGTTCTTATATAACCCGAACAAAATGAACGTTGCCTTTTCAAGAGCAAAGTCAAAACTAATAATTGTTGGTAGTCTAAGTAAACTCTCAAATCTGGAGTTACCCGAATATCCACATATCAACAGAATGTTAAACTCTAAATATGTAACTAAAATATAAATATCATGGCAGCACCCAATATACCATACATGATAGACTGTGGGGAATGTTCACTCCACTTAGTCAACACAAGTAACGCTTGGTTCATAGAAGAACTATTCAGATATGAGGACGTGAAGAAATATTATGTCCTTAGAGCAGACCATGCGACAAATATCCGAGCATTTTGCCAATACATAGTGAATGCCAACCAACAGAAGGCATCTTTAAACTTCATCATGTTCAACAATTATGGTGAAGAAGTTGGATTCATTTCGGCAGAACCAATGATGAATAAAGCCACCAACATGCCCATGTGGAATGTTGGATATGCTGTTCACCCCTCACATAGACAACAAGGTTATGCGTCTGCTGCATTAAAAGGGCTGACAGATTTCTTGTTGCAAAACTTCTCCTTCCAACATGTTATGTTGGATATAAGCAATGATAATATTGCTTCTGAAATGGTTGCTAAGAAATGCGGTTTTACTAAACCAGGCGACAGAACTGGCTACTTCGATATGGAGCATCCTGAGGTCGGTATGCGTTTCAGATGGTTCAAACAGCTTGCTGGAGGACGCACAACATATTTCAACCAAGCCGTGCATTGTTACCGTCAAAAGCAGTATGCAGATGCTGTAGAAGCTTTTAAAAATGCACTTAATGAGCCATACACCCCTGGTACCCCATTTACGGATGCCCAAATATATTCAAACATGGGTATGGCATTGTCTTCATTACGTAGATATTCAGAAGCGTTTCATGCATTAAAGAAAGCCCAAAGCCTTGGATTGAACAATCCAAGTATAGAGAAGGAACTTCTGTGGCTAAGAAACAATGTTGGTCTATTCTAAACTAAATAGTTGAGATTACAATGAAATTATACGAGGCGATAAAAACTATAGTTCAAGAATTTGGCAAGGAGATAGTCACCAATGCCAAAGTGATAAACGTGTTTAGTGATTACAATGCCTTCGAGGAATCGAAGACATTCAAGGTAATCCTAAAGAACCTTATAGTCGAGGGCTATATGGATCAGTTGATGTATGTCCGTGACTGGGGAAACTCCCAAGACCGCATCATCAACAACTTCATTGCTGCCACGAGTTTCAATGAAGCTAACGCCTCGTATGTCATAAACAGTCTTGCGTATGGTTTAGGCTATACAAAGGTTGTTCCTGTATATAGCCAAAGTGCTCCTACTCAACAGACGGGAATATCATCTACTCCAAATTACAATACCAGAGCACAAAGTTCTTCAAAAAATGCGCCAACTACTGTGCAAGGCATTAAGTTGGATAAGACGGAAAGCCAATTTGATAATCTTAGCGAAACTGCACAACGAAAATACAAAGAGGCCGCAGAATCTTATTTGGAAAGTATCGTCGAGTTCAAGAGTGATTTCGAGAAGGATCTTGGCATCAAACTCCAGACGACCGTAGGATATGATGGTTCTCGAGTGACACCACGTTTTGAAATAACAGGGAAAATAAAAATTAAATACGATTACAGTATTAAATTCTTTATAATACTTTATGATTCTTCAAACAGAGTTATAGCTAATGATTATATATATGTCGGAACTAAACGTAAAGCTTTCGAAGTTTGTGAATCACATATATATTCCTCCGACTTTCATAAAGTGTGTAATATCAAGCGTATTGTAATATATTGGGAAGAGAACTAAAATTGAATTATTATGGCAGAAATAACTATTATCCCATCGGTACGACTATATAAGACAGGTTTAAAAACCACTCAGGCAGATGGTAACACAAGAAGCATAGCATTACGTCAAGGTAGCCTTGATGGAGCGTGTGCCGTATATAGCACAATCATCGCATTGATGTGTCTGCGTCAAATCAATTATGAAGATGTTGACACATCCAATGGCAATATTGACAAGCGTGGCCCCAAGGGAAGATTTCTCAGCAAGCTTTTGGAACAGCGTGGAATGAATATGCAAGGTTGGAATTTGAAGACACTCGCACAAGAGATTAATAACACCTCTGATTTTTGTATAAAAGCTACTGCTGTTAGGAAAGATTATGCAGACAGAATATATGACAACATTCATGCTGGCTATCCTTCAATTATTGGTATATCTTTTAATAACATATCAAAATTTGGACATGCCATAGTTTGTGTTGGCGTAGAAGAGTCTGAAGAATACGAGAACACCCCTGTCAAACTACTCTGTATTGATCCTGGTTACCCTATGCCATTTACAGCGTATTGGAACTGTGTCATCATGTTACCTAAAAACTATGATGACAACACAGATTATACATATATCGTTGAAAATCAAATCTGCAAAGTAAAGATTGATGACACGATAATTTTTGAATAAAGTTCAGAACAACATTATTATAGAATAGGCATGAGTGAATATATTAACATACCCAACGTATCAGTAGTAATTATACTTATTGTATTTGGCATGTTTGTGTGGCAAGCATACAAAGTGCGTCTCTTATACAAGCTGCTTGAGAAAGCCACAAACAGTGATGATACCCTAAACGCATTGAAGGAGACAAAGATTGCTTCAATTGCCGAATCATATGCAGAGACAATCTGCATAGACATTACAGAAAGGAAACAGACCAATACTCCAGCACTTGAAATCTTCTCTGAGTTCAGCACTTGCAGTGCCCATAAGATAAATCTTAGACTGTTGGACACCGCAGCAGGCACTTTGGTTGGATTGGGTCTTTTGGGAACCTTCCTTGGATTGACGTTAGGCATCAAAGACTTCGACAGTTCATCTACACAGAATATTCAAAAAAGCATCCAGTTGCTATTGAGTGGTATGGGCACAGCCTTTATCACTTCATTAGTAGGTATGCTTCTTTCCATGATTTATAGCCTTTGTGACAAATACTGGAGAAACAGACTCTCTAAGCACCTCCATGTTTTGACAAAGAAATTGGACTCTTTGTATTATATAGATGATAGAACCCTGGATGACCTTAATGAACAAGCATTGGCCAAATCAATAGCAAGTACAATGAAGGAAGTCGTAGAACACGAAATGAGATCTGTCGTTAATGCACTCAATGAGAAGCTCACCTACAACAATGAATCTGGAGAAGCAACAACAATAGCTAATGCCATTAGAGAAATTTTGAAGGAAAACCAAGAGCAATCAAAGGCATTGAAGTCATTCTCAACGGATCTTGCAATAGAATTGAATAATGGCTTTGATGAAGTGCTTTCACGTCAGATGCAACAGAAAATTCTGCCACTCATGGAAAATGTGGATGCCACCACAAAGGCCATAGTAGAACATATTGACCAAATGGCTTCACAGGTGTCGTCACCGGCAACAGACATGATTCAAACTGTTGTAGATGAGTTGAAGAACAGCATGTCAGAAATGATGAAAGAATTCAGTTCTGGTCTGTCTGGTTCTGCCACTAATGAGTTAGAAACGCTTGCTCATCAACTCGGTACAGCCGCACAGTCGATGGCAGACTTCCCTAACAATATGGTACATATTTCTTCTACACTACAAGTTATGATTGAAGAAGTAAAGAATACCGTTTCAGAAATCTCCCACACTTCTGCCAATGCCAACTCTACAGCCATGCAACAGATGCAGGAGCAAATCACCTTTGCTACAAGCGCAATTAGCGCTGCCATTGCAGAGGTCAAGGATGTCATGTCTGGTATATCACAGTCATCTCAAGAGCAGAGCAACCAGATGGTTAGCAAATTGGCAGATGCAGCCGAGAAAATGGGTACGTTCCTCAGTGGAACCATTTCAACACTTTCCTCATCCGTTCAGCAATCTGTCAAGAGCATTACAGACGATGTCAATAATAAGCAGGCTGACCTTATCGCCTTGCAGGAAGATACGACCTCGCAGACCAAGAAATTATTGGAGACATTCAATACCGGACTTGACCGTCTTGAAAAGATGAACGAGTACATCACAGGTACAATGAATATGTTCCAACAGGCACAAGGACAGATTACCGGTAGCACTGCCCATCTTCAGACTATCACTGGTGACATGAAACTTGCTACTCAACTCTTCAACAAGAGTCAAACAGACTATGCAGTCAAAATGGAAGAGATGCAGCGCAATAGCCAGCGAGGAATTGATGCCGTCACCGAACTCCTGAAAAATTCGGGTGATTTGTCTGAGGACTACGTAGAAAAGTTTGAGACCATCCGACAAGGACTTGGTAGTATTTTCCAGCAATTGCAGTCTGGCTTATCAGAATACAGCCGCACAGTTCAGGCAACTACGCAAAAGTATCTTGACCAGTACAGTACAAGTCTGACAAATACGACAGATGCTCTTTCAAGTACCATACAACAGCAGAACGAGGTTGTTGAGATGCTTGTAGAATCGTTGAACGCTAAGAAGAAGTAAGCATGAGCAAGAAACCCAGAATAGAATATGAAAGTAGAGAGGAGAATGCCTTCTCGCTCTCTACAGGTGACTTGATGGCCGGCTTGCTGTTCATCTTCATTCTTCTGCTTATGGGAGCACTCCTTCAAGTGCAAGAAAAGGCGGAAGAAGATGAACGGATTGTGCAAAAGTACGACCAAATCAAGACACAACTTTATATTGACCTTCAAGAAGAGTTCAAGGAAGATTTGAAAGTCTGGCGCGCCACAATAGACTCAACCCTGTGTATTCGCTTTCAAGAACCTGCTATGCTATTTGACAACAACAAGGCAGTGCTGAAACCATTATTTAAGGAAATTCTTGACGATTTCTTTCCACGATATATCAAGGTTCTCAACCGCCCGGAATATAAAGAAAACATTGTGGAAATTAGAATAGAAGGACATACAGATAGTAATGGTGGCTATTTCCATAACATGGAACTGTCTCAAAACAGGACACGTTCAGTGCTGGAATACTGTTTCGGTCTAATGACACGAGAACAGATTATTTGGGCAAAAAGTCTTATAACAGCTAATGGTCTTTCGTCAAGTCAACCGATTCTCGTACATGGAGTTGAGGATAAAAGCCTATCGAGACGTGTTGAGTTTCGAGTAAGAACGAATGCGGAGAAACAGTTAGAAGAAATTGCAAACAAAAGATTCAACGTTGAGCAATGAGTGACATTTATAGCATACTGAATATCAATTCGGGCATCATCCAGGATTTTCATCTGTTGGCTGACCGTGTTGCTGACCACCAAATAGAAAAGGTGATCAACAAGAATGTGCGTGCGCTGAAACAGATAGAAGAGCGTATGTTTGTTGATAAAGGTTTGAATATCGCTCAACAATCCATTGACGAGATTATCAGTAAGGTTATCCATATGGCTCCATCGGGAGACACCTCAATGAATAACTGGACGATAAGGGAACTGCGCATTGTTTCCTACTACCTGATGAAGCTACGCGATGACAATGTATGCTATCTCTATGCACTTGAATTGCTTGATAAGAACTGGAAAAACATGTTCTTCAATGGGCTGGTCTTCTATCTTCTCAACTCGTGGCATAGTATAGAGTCTGATTATAGAGACCTGACAAGTCAACTACTCGTCAGGAAGCTTAATAGCTACTCGGAATCCAACCGTAGATATGGTTTGTGGAGAAACAGAGCAAATCTGTTTGACAGCAATGGGCCAGTTAGGATGGCTGCTTTACTCAAAGCCAAAAACATGAGTATGGCGGAAGCCCCCTCTCTCTTGGGATTTAAGAATACATCCATCAAACAAGCGTACTACTCAGATGTTATCATAAAGTATCTGGAAACCAACCATATTACCAACCTCGATAGTATTGAGCAAGTGTTTGAACTGCATAATCTTGACAGGACAAAGAAACTGATATTCGCCTATCTGGTAGAAACAGAAGACCGTATTGGTGATGGATTGCGCCGTGCCCAACTGTGTCGTTTTGCCAATGTAAAATTAGGAGACGTGACATTAGCATCTTCATGGGCACCTTTTACAGGTGCAACCACAGCAGAAGTCCAAAGATTGAAAAGGGCCATGCAGTTGGTAAATATGTGGTTCGCTCAGCAAATTATTGAGTCATTCTTTGAAATCTGCGTACAGGATAAGGACAGAAAACTCTTCTGGCTTAATTATGTAGATAAAATCAGTGGATTCAAAATAGTCGGATCTACTGCTATAAAACGTACGCTTCAAAGCAACAGTAAGATTGGAAGTATGTTTTTGCGTCATTTCATTGAGACAAATTCCTATTCCTCTCAGACATCGGCACTGGTCCTCTTTGTTAAAAACAAGATGATGGTAGAGTTCTCTGATACCGGAGCATTGTATGTCTATAACCAAACACATCCGATGGTCAAGACCGTAATCAATGCACCACGAAATGGCATTGCTTCTACTAACGACTTGAAGATGCCGACAATGGATAATCTTGTAGAGAAAGACTATTGGGGCAATTATTCGGTTTATAATGAACAAGGACGAATGTCACATGCAGGTTATTGGCAACAACGTTTGAAAGGGTGGTTAAATCAAATGTTACTATCTGCTGAAAATAATAGCGTGTCATTTCTGGATCAGAAACATGATGACGTATTCAAAACAATGCCGTTACCAGCAGAGAATTTTAAGCCTCAGAGATCCGCTGAACCTCTGACAACAGGGACGGGAAAGGACGAAAAGAAGATTGCAGAGAAGAAACAGGAATCATTTAGTGTGCAACCTGAGTCTGCTGAATTCAGATATAAGATAGCGAGCAAAGTGCTCGAAAATGGTGTTCGTGTGGTCGCCAATGCGAAGGGCTTTTACCTGTCGTTAGGAAAGAACCACTACGAGCTTATCAGGCCATTTGCTTCTGGGCAAACACCTACGGGAAGCATTTGGCTGAAGAAAGCCACCATGATAGGGTGGTATGAGATTGTACATAACGATCATGGTACTGACACCAGGTCTATCGGCTTCATAAGAATAACAAACGGCGAAGTAACCTTTAAGGAGGATTTGTACATAGCTGGTAAAACGAAATATAAATTGTATTGATATGCTGAGATTGAATTATAACGATATAGGAATAGTGTTCTCCGTCAATATGGATGGACATGACATCCATTTCAGAGAATGGGGTGCTACTGATGATTGCATCTATTATCAGCCCCTCTCTGCCCTTGTAGATAATGGCCAAGCCAAGTTCTACAAGAGTGAGTGCACTGTGCCCTACGAGAACCTGTATCTGCTTGACAGAGATGAGAGGGCGATTCTTGGCATGCCAGAAACGTATGACAAAGCTATGAGACTACTTGGCGAAGGTATGCTCAATAGCCAAGACTTCAAATATAAGATAGAGTTCCTTACCCATATCCCTGACGGAGACCTACTTGTTTGCGAAAGAGGTGGTAATATCCTTATCACAAAGGACAAGAAGTATATGCTGTCAGAAGCCCAATACGAGCTGATTAATCGTGTAGAAGCATTTAATGCAGTGCCAGAGGAGAAAAAGACAACAGACTTCAACCTTCGCCAGTTCTCCGACATTAAAGCCCTTGCCATTCAAGCTGGATGTGAGCTGGACAGCTATCTCCAAAACGAAAATGTATATGCACCTAAGCGTATCAAAATTGAAATAGGTCGTGATGAAGAAGGCTTTACGGTAGATCCGGGCATTGACATAGAAGAGAATGATAAATTCCGGCAGACCTTCGACCGTATGCGAAAGGTGCAGGGTGTTTATCCTGTTCAACGAAAAAACGGTGAACGGGTACGTGTAGTGCTCAATCCTGAACAGAAAGATAACCTCACCCATATTAAGAGTGGAGGCAGACATAAGACACAAGAGGAGTTGCAGGCTATGGTTGAGCATCCTACGGAATACTTCGACCCTGATGTATTCGACCTTTCTGCCCTATATAGCGACCGTGTGATAGAAATTGGCGTGTATAAGCCTAAGTTCTATCCGTTCGTGTGCCCTTATCAGTCGTGCTGGATTGCCGGTGCCACTATTGAGACTCCACAGAATGGTACTACCAAACTGATGATTGGCAGCGAGGAAGAACTGCGAAAATTCAATCAGGCTATCAGTGAGGCAGAAGAGAAAAAGAGCGGTATTGTAGAATACGATGATACACAGATAGACATTGACGATGCCCGATTCCTTGCTGAAACAGCTGAAAAACAGTTGCGCAATCCCAAGCGACCTGTAGCAGTTGATGATAATCAAACGGATGATAGCCGAAAAGTGCTTATTATTAAGGAAAATGCGGAAGACACAGAGTTTTCAGTCAAAGAGGGAGTGATTGAACGAGGTGACAAATACACCTTATTCAAGGATCCCTATCTACATGAAAACTTCCAATTAAAGTCTCATCAGGAAGAAGGAGTGGCATGGTTGCAGCATCTGTATAAGAGCAAGGCAAGTGGCTGTCTGATGGCAGATGACATGGGACTTGGAAAGACTTTGCAGATACTCTATCTCATTGATTGGCACAGTAGGAAATATCCAAATCACAAGCCCTATCTGATAGTTGCTCCTGTATCTCTCTTGGAAAACTGGGAGAACGAGTATAACCGTTTCTTTATGGCACCGCGACTGAGTATAACTCGCTTGACATCGAAGAACGTACCTCGTCAGTTTGACAAAACTGCTGTGGAAAAGATGCAGAAGATGGACATCATCTTGACGAATTATGAATCTCTGCGTATTGCCCAGCTCAACTTCTGTGCTGTGGATTTTGACATAGTAGCTCTGGATGAAGCCCAAAAGATAAAGTCTCCTGGTACGCTCGTGACCAATGCAGCCAAAGCATTGAAAGGCCGTTTTAAGATTGCCATGACTGGTACACCAGTTGAGAACTCACTGCTTGACCTGTGGTGTATCATGGACTTCTGCGTGCCAGGATTGCTTGGTAATGCCAAAGCATTCGCAGCACAGTATCAGAATCCATTGAAAAAAGAAGATACGGACATAGTGGCTCTCGGTAATGAGATACACGACAAGCTTGGCATCTACTTCATGCGCAGATTGAAGAAAGATGCTGCAAAAGATTTGCCGCAGAAGATAGAATTGAAGCAACAACAGGAAATGCCAGAAGTGCAATCGAATACTTATAAACGTGTTGTGAACGAATATGTTTCCGGCGCTCAACCTAATATGTTGTTGACTATTATGGACATTCGTGAGGTATGTGAACATCCTTATCTCTACGACTCCTCTTTGCCACAACACGACTTGCAAGAACTGGTTGATTGTTCAGCCAGACTTCAAGTTACGATTGCTTTCTTGGACAGAGTCAAAGCCAAGAACGAGAAAGTCATCATCTTTGCCGAACGTAAGGAAACACAAAAGATGTTGTGGCGTATCTGTCATGAGCGTTACAGCGTAGATGCAAAGATTATCAATGGTGACACTCCATCAATAGTGACAAGGCAGACTCACAATAGACAGTCTCGTCAGGCGAGCATTGACGAGTTTCAAGCGGTTGATGGGTTCAATGTGATTATTATGTCGCCAGTAGCTGCTGGCATGGGACTGAATGTCACAGCAGCCAATCACGTTATCCATTATAGTCGCCATTGGAATCCTGCAAAAGAGAACCAAGCCACAGACCGTGCATATCGCATAGGTCAGGAAAAGGACGTATATGTATATTATCCTATGGCAGTTAGCAAAGACTTCAAGTCGTTTGACGAAACGCTTGACGAATTACTTTCTCGTAAAACATCTTTGGCTACCTCTACCATATTCCCTACCGAACGTGTGGAGGTAAGGCAAGAAGAACTTGGTCAAATGTTGTTTGGTGCATAAAAAGAAAAATAGAATTATGATACAAAAAAGAATATATAGTTACTTTGAGCGCAACCCGCAGTTGCATGTGCTCTTTATCTTCGACCGAATGAACATTTTCGAGTCGGACTTGGAGGGGAAGGAATGGGCTGACGAATATGTATATAAGGTTTTTGACGGCGCATGGTTCAACACCAAGTATGCCATCGAAAACACATGGAAGGAGAAGCGTGTAGTACTGCTCTTCCCGTTGGGCACTTATCCGGCCACAGAGGAGCAGCAACTGAAGTTCCCCCTTCTGGATATGCTGAAAGCCAACATGGAATACAAGGATGACGACTACGAGGCGTACATGCAGCAGTATGGTCTGCCGGAGAAGTACCGCACTTTCATCAAGCGTAATATCAGCGAGATGATGTCGTCAAAGGTCAGCGCAATTCTTGCTGGTCATATCTCTGCTGAGACCTTCAACGAAGACTTGGTTTGCCGTGCCTTCATCAGCAGCTATATGGGTGAAAAACGGCTGTTGGATTGGGAAACCATCATCGTGAAGTTGATTATTCTTGGAGGCAGCGAAGAAGAGAAGAAACGGATTGATTTCTTCTACAAACTGGAGAAGAACCTGGATGCCAAGCGTATGATGGATGACAAACTGACCCGTTGGTTTGGATGCACATACAATCCCAATAGTGAGGTGAAGATGAAGCCCATCGCTGAAAGTCTGAAGTACAACTCCATTACCCAACTGCTGGATGCCGCTCCTGCGGACAACTATAAGACATACAAGGTGACGAATGCCATCATGCTGGAACAGCTCAACAAGGTGTATGAACTGGGCAGCCATGACAGGCAGTTCTCTACGCGATTCACAAAAACGCTTGGCACGCTGGCTGCTGACATCAGAGAAGAGGAAATCATCAAGGTGTATGGCATTGACGCACCGTACTACTATCTGACGGAATCGCTCTGTTGGCCTATTCTGGAAGAGATAATCAAATCGAAACTCTTGACTGAGCCAATGGAGGTGAACGAGCGCATGAGGGAACTGTCACTAAAGATGCCCGTTGGCAGTAAGGTGCTGAGTGTGGTGAAGTTGGTGGAGCAAATGGCTCTCTACTACAATCAGACCAAGAATATCGGCACACTGAAACTTAACACACCCGAAGAGTATGTACAGAAGTATGTGAACGAACACTACCTCATGGATATGTTCTACCGCCGTGCGCTGGAGGCGTATCATGAGCTGGTGACGTTGGACATACCTATCGAGGCAGTCATCAACGAGGCAAAGCGGCAGTTGGACCAGGAATATGCCAAGATGGCCAATGTGATGAATCTGGAATGGTTGACCTGTGTGAAGGAGAAAGGAGAAGCATTCAGAGGTGTGACTTTGGGAAGACAGCAGCATTTCTACCGCACTGAGGGTGACGGCACAGTGAAGCAGGTGGTCATCGTAAGCGATGCCCTGCGTTATGAGGTGGCTGTAGAACTGATGCAGCAGTTGGCCAAGGAGAAGCATATCGCAACCTTGACTCCATATCTGGCCATGCTACCCACGGAAACGAAATACTGCAAGCCTGCCTTGTTGCCCCACCAGTCATTGGAACTGCAGGGTACGGATATGCAGGTGGACGGAATAGTACTGGCCACTACGGAACAACGCTCTGCCCATCTTTGCAAATACAAGGAGGGTGCTGTTTGCATAAGATATGAAGAAGTAATGAACGGTGATTTGTCTACTATGCGCGAACAGTTCAAGCGTCCCTTGGTCTATATCTTCCACGACACTATCGATGAAGCAAGCCATTCGCAAAGTCCGTTTGAAGTGATTGCAGCCTGCAGAAAGGCGATAGAGCAGCTGACAGTACTGGTGAGAAGACTTCATGCCACATGGAACGTAACCAACGTGTTGCTGACTGCCGACCATGGCTTTATCTACAACGACCAGAAGTTTGAGGAGAAGGATAAGCACAGCATCACTGAGGAGGCGTTGGAAAAGAAGACGCGCTATTATCTTACAGATAACAATCGCATGGTGGATGGTATCGTGAAATTCCCTCTTGATGAGGTGTCAGGCATGAAAGGAACAGGACTCTTCGTCGCTGTTCCTGAAGGCACCAACCGATTGGCAGCACCAGGAGGCTACAACTTTGCACACGGAGGAGCTTCACTACAGGAAATGATTATTCCAGTAATCAAGAGTGTAAGAAAGAAAACCGATAAGACTGAGAAAGTCGGCGTAGCCTTGATGAATCATAACCTGACAATGGTCAGCAGCCGGTTGAAATTCCAGCTCATACAGTCAGAGGCTGTAAGCATGACGGTGACAGAGCGAAAGGTGATATGCCAGCTGTTCCATGGTGAAGAGCCTGTCTCTACAGAAAAGCTCCTTACCCTAAACAGTCCTGATGCGGTGAACATCAACAATCGTGTCTATGAGGTGACGATGACACTCAGCAAATCGGTGTCAGGCAGTATGCTTGAACTGAGAATCTACGATGAGGACGATGCTGGAAGGCTGAATCCTATTATCCGAGAGACGGTAAAGAACAATACAATGATAGAACAAGATTTTTAAGATATGACATTACAGCAGAAAATAATGAATGCCTTCATAGGCAAAGTGGTGAGAAAGGATCTTGCATTCCTCGTGAAAGGAGGACTTCCTGTCCCAACCTACGTTTTGGAATATCTTCTTGGTCAGTATTGTGCTACTGATGACCAGGAGGCTATCGAGGCTGGTTTAGAGAAGGTCAAGCAGGTCATTAAGAACAACTATGTACATCGTGCTGAAGCGGAGTCTGTAAAGGGCAAGATAAGGGAGAACGGCAAGTACCGCATCATCGACAAGGTGACGGTTACTCTCAACGAGAAGGATGACGAATATCAGGCTGCTTTTGCCAACTTAGGTCTCACAAGAGTGCCTATCGGCACACAATACGTGAAAGCCAATCCCAAACTATTGAGCGGCAATGGTGTGTGGTGTATAGTCACCATTGGCTATATCAGCGGTGAAGATATCAAGGTGAGGTGGGACATCCAGACACTGAAGCCCGTGCAAATCTCCAATGTGGATTTGCAGGAATACATCGACCAGCGTCAGAACTTCACTACTGACGAGTGGATAGACTTCCTGATGCACACCGTGGGACTGAACCCTGAGGTGATGAACCGCCGTGAGAAGTTCATCACCCTTGCTCGCCTGCTCCCTCATGTAGAAAACAACTTCAATTTCATGGAACTGGGTCCGAAAGGTACAGGTAAGTCGCATGTCTTTCAGGAACTGTCGCCATACGGTGTGCTTGTATCGGGCGGCGATGTCACCCCTGCCCGCCTCTTTGTCAGAATGTCCGGCAAACGGGAGGAACTGGGCCTTGTAGGCTACTGGGACGTTGTGGCTTGGGACGAGTTTGAGCAACAGCCTGGACGTAATGTGGATGCTGTGCTTATCGACACGATGCAGAACTATCTGGCCAATAAGTCATTCAACCGTGGAAAAGGCACACACGAGGCCAGTGCCTCCATGTCATTTGTAGGCAATACGAAGCATACCGTTCCGTATATGTTGAAGAATACGCACCTGTTTGAAAGCATACCCACCTCTTTCATCAAAGGTGCCTTCCTCGACCGAATCCATCTCTATAATCCGGGGTGGGAAATCCGAATGCTGAAGAAAGACAGTTTCTCTAAAGGTTATGGTCTGATAACGGACTATATTGCCGCTGTACTTCATGAACTCCGCAACGATGACCGCACAGCCATTCTGAAAGAGTATGCCAAGTTTGACGGTTCACTCTCCGAGCGTGACCATTTGGCCATCCGCAAGACTTTCAGTGGAATGATGAAGCTACTCTACCCCGATGGGAAAATGACCGATCAGGAGGCATACGAGTTAATAGACTTTTCCGCAGAGAGCAGGAAACGTGTCAAGGATCAGTTGTACGTGATTGACGAGACCTTCAAAGCTGAACCTGCATCGTTCAAATACATCAATCTAAAAACTGGCATTGAAATGAGCGTAGAAACCTTGGAAAAGGTCAGCAATACCCTCATCGTGCCTGTCAATGCATCTAAGATCAATAATGCAGGAACACTGACAGATTCCGATGCTCAACCATTCTTGTCAGATAAGAAAGAGAAGACGGAAGTTCCAACAGAAGAAGGCAGAAGTAAACGTCCTCGTATCCAGCAGTTAGCAGAAAAAAGTGTGACCATACGCATGGGACAGACGGGTGTAAGTTACGAGAAACTCTTTGCTCCATACTTATGCTACGCGTCTGATATTACGGTGGAAGATCCATACATACGTGCTCCTTGGCAAATCAAAAACTTCATGGAGTTTGTGACTATGCTCATTGACACCCGTCCTGTTGATGATCTGAAAATCCATCTGCTGACTAATGAAGAGGAAGACAAGATTCCTGATTTGATTGACAAATTGGATGACATCAAGGATGATCTGGCTTCATACGGAATAGAATTTGACTATAAGTTCCGCGATTTCCACGATCGTTGCATCAAGACTGACACGGGATGGACTATCAACCTCGGACGAGGACTGGATATGTTTGAGAAATACAGTTCATTCTCTGTTGCCGCATCCCGACAGGATATGCGTAAATGTAAAGAATGTACGATAACCTTCTTAAAAGACCGTTAGCATGAGTAAACTCAGCAAAGATGCCTTTGCCATCATGGCAATGTGCGAAAAAACAAAGGAGCCTTTTGGCATCACAGTGGATCCTCGCAACGGATGCTATGCATTTGCATGGGCTTTCAAGATAAAGAAAGAACAGGCAAAACGTGAAGGATATGACAAGACTCATGTTCGTGGTATGGTGATGTATGATGATAACTTCAACGGCTGCCCTCACTGTGGAGCCAAAAATTTCTACATTTGCAACAGATGTGGCAAAGTGGTATGCTATCACGGGCAAGAAGTGGTGACATGCCCTAATTGTGGGAGTTCAAGTACACTACAGACCGCAGAAAGTGTAGACTTGTCTGGTGGAGGATTTTAATAGACAACTTAAAGATTAAGACATATGTTAGAACTGAAATCTGGAGAAAAAGTATCTTTGACCAATGGAGCTGAAGCGACTGTAGTCAAGGAACTTGGACGAGGTGGACAAGGTATAGTCTATCTCGTGGAACTCGGTGGACAAAAGATGGCATTGAAATGGTATCTGAACAAGCCTACCGACTGGTTCTATAGAAACCTCGAAGACAACATTGCCAAAGGCTCGCCTTCGGAAGCATTCTTGTGGCCAGAGTATCTGACCATGAAGAAGCAAGGCTATTTCGGCTACATCATGAAGCTGCGTCCACAAGGGTATTACGAGTTTGGGCAGTATCTGCTTGCCCGTGCTAAATTCAAATCCTTGGATGCCATTGTCAATGCAGCTATGAAGATTTGTGAGGGCTTTAAGGCTCTGCACCTCTCAGGACTGAGTTATCAGGACTTGAACGATGGCAACTTCTTCATTCATCCTGAAACCGGAGATGTGCTGATTTGTGACAACGACAACGTAGCACCTGAAGGTGAAAATTCAGGTATACTTGGAAAGGCACGCTATATGGCGCCAGAAGTGGTGACCGGAACCAAGATGCCCAGCAAACAGACAGACCGTTATTCTCTCTCTGTAGTACTGTTCCTGCTCTTCTACGGCAATCATCCTTTGGAAGGCGCACGAGTATTGGCTTGCCCTTGCATGACAGAGAAATACGAGAAACAGTTTTATGGAAGTGATGCCATATTTATCTATGACCCACAAAACAAGTCAAACCTTCCTGTAAGGGGCGTACACAACAATGTCATGCGCAAATGGCCAGCGTTCCCGGAATTACTGCGTACAGCATTCGTAAGAGAGTTCAGCCAGGAGTGTTTGACCAATCCTGACAAGCGATGTCTGGAGCGTGACTGGCAGAAGACGATACAAAAGGTACGTGATATGCTTGTGGTATGTCCGCTTTGCAAGGAGGAGACCTTTGTGGAAAATGCTCAATCACCTCGATGCGTATGTTGCGGTAATGAGTTCAATGTAACAGGCACTTTGAAGATTAACGACCGTCATGTCTTGCTTACAGCAGATACAAAGGTCTATATTGATATGGACAACAAGCCAGATATTCATGTCATATCAGTTCCTGGTGACCGTTATCCTGTTCAGTTGAAGAACATCACATCAAGTAACTGGACTGTAGAGACACCCAGTGGCAAACTGAAAGCAGTAGAGCCCAATCAGAGTATGCCAGTAAAAGCAGGATTAAAGATTTCATTCAGTGGAACAATCAAAGGTGAGATTATCTAAAAATGACAAAGTATTAACATCAAATCAATAGAAATTATGGGACTATTAGACAATGAGAGCATTCCAAGAAGAAAAATGACACTCTTCTTTGTGATTGACACATCCGGCAGTATGGTCGGCAGTAAGATTGGCAGCGTTAACGATGCTATAGAAAACGTTTTGCCTATGATTGGTGAAATATCAGACGAAAACCCTGATGCGGAAATCAATGTGGCTGCGTTGGAGTTCTCAACAGGTACACATTGGCTTTATGATGAGCCAAAGGAGGCCAAGGAATTTATATGGCAAAAGGTGGAAGCCGACGGGCTCACCTCTCTTGGCGAGGCATGTGAGGAACTGAACAAGAAACTGTCGAGAAACGGCGGTTTCATGTCAAGTCCGAGCGGATGTTTCGCACCTGCCATCATACTGCTTTCTGATGGTGGTCCTACCGACAACTTTGAAGGCGGTCTGAGGTCTCTACAAGGCAACAGCTGGTACAAGAACGCCATCAAAATTGCCATTGCTATCGGTGACGATGCTGACAAAGAGGTATTGAAGCAGTTTACAGGCTCATCAGAGGCTGTCATCACTGTTCACAACATTGATGCATTGAAGAAAATGATACGAATCATCGCCATCACATCATCGCAGATTGGCAGCAAGAGCACTTCTGCTACCGATACGACTAAGCAGGAACAGGTCATCGAGGAAGTGAACAAAGCTGCAGCAGATGTAGCTGGAGCAGAAACCGCAGCAGCACCTGCCCCCGCAGCTGGTGATTCATACGATGAGTGGGACTAACACCAAAACCCGAAGCAATATGAATTATTGTGCAAACCGAACGCAGAAAGTTTGCTTTATGCTGAGGTACAGCCGACAATCTATAAAATTTCAATTTTATGAATTGTATTGAACAACATTGCCAAGGGGAAAGCCATAAGTCCAACAATAAGCCATGTCAAGACTGCGCTTTTGCGGAGAGTAATGACCTGTTGAGCATGGCTATCGTATGCGATGGACATGGAGGTGAACGATACTTCAGAAGTCATTATGGAGCAGAATTTGCCACTGAGATCACACAAAAGGCAATAACCGAATTTGTGAAGAATATGGCAGATTCCACCTTTACCCTCTCAGAAGGTAAATCTGTATTTGACGGAGCATCGTTCACCGCCTACAGTGCGGCTACTGCCACCGACGAGCAGATGGAGAGTCGCGCGCATAAATCGCTGAAGTGGTTGTTTTCATCGATTATCAGTCAGTGGAACGAGAAAATCGCAAAACATGCGAAAGAAACAGAACTCTCCGACTGGGAATTAAGCAATGTCGATGAGAAATATCGCAATGAGTTTCTCTGCGAACGTGAAAAAGATGATGCCACTTTTGAAAAGACCTACGGCTGTACACTCATGGCATACGTACAGACATCAGACTATTGGTTCGCCTTCCATCTTGGTGATGGAAAGTGCGTATCAATGCGTGTTGTAGAAGACCGACTTGTTTGTGATCAACCTATCCCATGGGATGAACGTTGCTTCTTGAACAAGACGACCTCATTATGTGACTCCAATGCCTTGGAGGAGTTCCGCTATTGTTATCAAGGAGATGGTCAGTTTCCTCTTGCCATGTTCCTCGGTTCGGATGGTATGGACGACTCTTACGGGGATGGCTACAATCTCTATAATTTCTATATCCAGCTATTCAAGATTATCATTCGCAATGGAGTCGAGAAGGCAAATAAAGAATTAAAGAAGACTCTTCCAGTCATCAGCAAGATGGGAAGCAAGGATGACATGTCAGTTGCATGTGTCTTTGATGACACTAACCTAACAGCCTCTTTCTTCAAACTGACGCAATACCAGAAGCGTGAACTTGAATCTTCTCTTAACAAAGTGGAAGATACAATCATGGAGCTGAAAAAGAAGATTGAGTCTGTCGTCAACCCAGAAGCATTGGATCGTGGACAACAAATCAATTTTGAATACGCACAAAAAGACCTTGAAAAAGCCAAAGAGAAAGCTATAAAGATTACTCGAAAGCTTAGGGTCATTAAGGGAGAAGAAACAAAATATAGAAACCGTTTGAAAGAAATTGACCCTGTGATACCACCCATAGAATCTGATTCATCAATGGGGCTTATTATTGAGGAACAATAATTTCATATCAATAAAGAAAGAAGATGGGTACTTGCAAGTATTGTGGAAAAGATGCCGGTTGGTTCTCACACTCCCATACAGAGTGTAGGAATAAACACGAGCAAGGAGTAAAAGATTTCAAGGCCGTGGTAAGCAGTTATTTTACCGGGCGTACAACAGCGGCTGGTGTGCAGACTTCCAGAAACAAATTGAGAGTGGATGCATACCTTTCGGAGGAAGACATTTGCATTATAGCCGACGAGGAAATCCGCCACTATACTGCAAGCATCCATCGTCCTTTCTCTCCTGCATCCATGCGTCTGATGGATGACTTTCTGAATGTTGTAGGAGTAGCTTACAGCAGTATCAACCGCAGTGGAGCTGTAGATGAGTTTACAAAGAAACTCATGCGTGGCTTTATGGTAGAGTATTTTACGGGCACGCTCACACTACCTGTCGCACATCAGCGTTGTGAAAAGGTTCTTGGGAAATTCCCTATGGTACAATCCAATATTGAAGATGCCTATCTTTATGTATTGAACAAAGCGGCTACAAACTTCATGAAGAATGACACCATATCCGATAACGACCAACAGAAGATAGACGAATATGTCAACTATCTTCAGCTGCCAGTCAACAACCTTCCAATACAATATCAGAACAGTCAGATAAGCAAGTTGGGACAAATAAGCATCTTGAAGAAGTTGCATAATGGCATTATGCCTACAAGCAACATGCCTGCTCCAATTATGCTTGGACGTGGCGAAACGATTATCTGGACATACGATGGTGTAAGCATGTACCAAGAAAAGACAGTAAAAGAATATGGCGGAAGAAGAAGCGGATGGTCATTCCGCGTGATGAAAGGTGTCACCTATCATACCGGTGGCACAAAGATCAAGCCTATAGAGCACACCTATATGGATTGCAAAGGTACTGGCACCCTGTATATAACGAACAAACACCTGATTTTCCAAAGCCCGACGGCAGCCCAGAAGGTTCCATATACAAAAATGATAGGAGTAACACCTTATAGCGACGGTATAGAAGTGCACCGAGATGGAGCCAATGCCAAGCGTCTCACCTTTCAAGGTTTTGACAGTTGGTTTTTAATGAATGTAATTTCTCAAATAGCAAATATGTAATATGGCTTGGGATAAAATAAAAATAACAAAAGATAATGGAGAGATAGTTGACGCACAGGCTCCAATCATAGTGTCAGCAAGTAGAAGTACAGATATTCCTGCATTCTATGCAGATTGGTTCTTCAACCGTCTTGAAAAAGGTTATTGCGCCTGGACTAATCCGTTCAATGGTGTCCAGAGTTACGTCAGTTTTGAGAAGACTCGCTTCATAGTTTTTTGGTCAAAGAATCCCAAACCACTTATTCCATATCTTCCTATACTTAATGAAAAGAGAATCAATTGTTACATTCAGTTTACTCTCAATGATTATATGGATGAGGGGCTTGAAAAAGGTGTACCTAAGTTAGATGACAGAATTGAGACATTCAAGAAACTTGTAGATGTTCTCGGTAAAGGTCATGTCGTATGGCGTTTCGACCCACTTGTACTCACAGACCATATCACAGTATCTGACTTGTTACACAAGATAGAGTATATTGGAAACAATCTGTTGGGTTACACCGAAAAAATGGTCTTCAGTTATGCTGACATTGCTTCATACAGAAAAGTGCGAGCAAACTTGGATGCAAACCACATCAATTATATTGAGTTCACGACAGATACAATGAATGAGTTTGCAAAAGGACTAACCCTGCTAAACCACAAATGGGGGTACAAGCTTGCAACCTGTGGTGAAAAGATCAACTTGGATTATTACGGTATTGAACATAACAGATGCGTTGACGATGAGCTAATTACACGTATTGCTTACGATGACCCTATATTAATGAAGTTCCTTAATATGGCCATTATCAACTATTTTGGAAAGGACTTCGAACCTCTTCCTGAAGGAGCTATAGAACTAACAGATACAATGTATGCCGTTCGCAAGAAGGACAACAAAGACAAGGGACAAAGACAATTCTGTGGATGTATAAACAGTAAAGACATCGGTCAATATAATACATGCCCACATCTTTGTGAATATTGTTATGCAAATAGCAGTAAGGAAATAGCTGTGTCTAATTGGAAAAAGCACAAGGGTAATCCTTATGGAGATAATATTTTAGGCAAATAAATATGAGCTATATAACAGATATAGAAAACAAAGGTCAAATCTGTTTGGACGATATAATCCAAACGGCCAAGATTCATGTGCCTGAGGCATATCGTTTCATACCATGGACATATCCTGGATTGGCACATGGTACGGCATGTCTTGAATCAGAAGAACAACTAAGCTGCTATCTTGCCTCTTATGGTGAAATGCATAAAGGGAAACTCCAACGAATCATGGCCGATTTCCCTTTCAGCAAAATAAACTCAGACTTCGAAGTCATTGATTGGGGATGCGGTCAAGGCATAGCCACAGTTTGTTTCATTGATTACCTTCGAAAACACGATTTGGACGGCAAGCTTCAGAAGATAACTTTAATTGAACCATCTAAAGTTGCGCTTGAACGTGCTAAATTTAATGTTGCTCACGCCGTCAATACCGCCAATGTATATATTGATACAGAAAACTGCTTTCTGCCCTCAATAACTCCAAACGACCGTACAATTGGAGGACTCCATATCGAGGAACCTATTTGTATTCATTTGTTCTCTAACATACTCGATATTTCTGCTATTGACCTAAAGGAATTAGCCTTGATGATTGGAGGTACTGGTTATCGGCAATATTTCGTATGCGTAGGTCCCATGAATTTTGGCAATAATCGCATAGATGCATTCTGCCAATATTTCAATTTGAATGTTAATTCTGTTTTTTCTGATGTGCGAAATGCCCAATTTGGCCAGATTTCAAATGGAAAATGGTATAGTTGTGTGGCTAAAGGGTTTCAGATGACAAGAGAAGATGGCAAGCCATTCCTTGTCCCCCTTTCGTTTTATCCCCCAAAACAATTTCATGCTGCATATAGGCTTGATGCCATTCGGGAATATGAAGATAAAACAAGAGAGTGTGCTTTTTGGAATCGTTATTCTGCATTTGAAGTATTGGCTCCCTTTGATATTGGAGCCAGTATCTACGAGGATATTCATCCCATTCTTGCAGTTCTCAGTAATATTATTACGAGAGGATTGCCGACAAAGTGTAGCCCTTTCATTGAAGAAAAACTGAATAGTGTTTTCAATTATAGTGAGAGAAAAGATCGTTATGGGACTATATATTACATTGCGTCAGATTCTGATAATATCATTGATAATGAGGACATACTTCGCAAGACACCTATATGTATAGCAAGACTTCAGAAAGTAATTATCGAAGCATTACTCACTGGACGTATATCTGTTAACGCAAAACGATGGAAAGTACTGGTAAAAGAAGGTGACGTGCCTTGTGGGGCATTGGCTTTTGAGGATTTGAAACAGATGTTTAATCATTTATCCGCAATGAGCCAAGCATACGATTCATTGATATTTCCCGACATAGAGTTACACATACTCTCTCAAAACTATCCAACTTCACGGTTACATTTGGGAAACAAAACATACAGAAAGGTTAATCAAGTAGATAGAGAGCTACTGTATGATATGGTTATTGATATAGCCATAGATGAATATATTGATGCAGAAAATGTGCAGTTCTCCGAATTCAAAGCAAAGAATGACTGCTACTTTAATGTCCGTTCTTCAAAAAGAATATATACAGCGCGCGAAATCTATACGACAGATACTATTGACTACAAGCAATTAACACAAGATAGTGCTTCGGAAGGCCATATCCCTATACCAGAACAAAAAGCACATCTTATATATTTCCTAAATCTTATATTTAGGAAGACTGATTTCAGACCCGGACAACTACCCATACTGAATCGTGCTTTGCAGAACAAAGGAGTAATAGGTCTTTTACCTACAGGAGGAGGAAAGTCCCTTACGTATCAAATGGCTGCTTTGCTACAGCCAGGGATAACCGTCGTTATCGACCCACTAAAGTCTCTGATGGAAGATCAATATGACGGATTACTATCAATGGGTATTGATTGTTGTACCTATATAAATTCTGAACTTGGGGCAGAAGAAAGGGCACAACATGAACAGATGATGGAGTCATCTCAGGTGATATTTACTTTCATGTCTCCTGAACGTTTGTGTATTTATGAGTTTCGGGAACGACTTCAGAACATGCATGAGCTTAACGTCTATTTCTCCTATGGAGTAATAGATGAGGTGCATTGTGTTTCTGAATGGGGACAAGACTTCAGGTTTTCGTATCTGCATCTTGGACGAAATCTTTATAGTTATGTCCGTGCTAAGCAAAAACCTATAACACTGTTTGGCCTTACTGCGACAGCCTCTTTCGATGTTTTGGCAGATGTTGAGCGTGAGCTATCAGGCAATGGTGCTTTTGAACTTGATCCGAATACGATTGTAAGATATGAGAATAGCAACCGTCTGGAACTACAGTACAAAATAGAACGTGTTGAGGTTGAATATCAAGAGGATCAGTATTACAAGCCTGGCAACATTCTTGATGGATATCCAAAAGCCGTGAATATTGGCGACAGTTGGTCGTCACACGAACAAAAGAATAAATATCTAACTGGTTTTATAAAAAGAATTCCTCAGTATATACGAGATTTACAGACAGAAGACTCGTTGGATAGAATACTCTCTCGTTTCAAGGAGCGTGAGAGTATTGAACTTGATGATGCATCTGTATTAAAGGTTGAAATGCCCGACGATTATTATGCCCAACAGGAGGAATATAATCAGGCAGGTATCATTTTCTGCCCACATGTAAACACCTCGGGAATAAGTGTAAGTGTAAATTCTGCCAGCCTTAGCACATTATGTGAAGTTGGTACTTTTTCTGGGTCATCTATGGAAGGTCAGGAAATGGGTAACCAATCCATGGAAAACATGAGGAAATTCCGCGACAATCAGGTTCCAATCATGGTCGCGACAAAGGCCTTTGGCATGGGTATTGATAAACCCAACGTGCGATTTACAGTGAATCTAAACTATTCCAGTTCTCTCGAAAGCTTTGTTCAAGAAGCAGGACGTGCGGGTAGAGATAGGAAGATGGCACTCTCTGTGATTCTTATGTCTGATTATCACCTTGCTCGTATCAACAAGCGATTCCCCGGATATTCAGAAGTGCTTAAATGTATCAAATCAAAGTGGTTCAAGGAGGAGGATTTGAAATACATACTAAGCAGTTTCGGAATAGATGTTGATTCGAGATACATAGATATATGTAATCCGTTAAGTGATATAGTGAGACTGAAATGTAATACAGATAATATCATAAATGAGAAGAAACAAACATGGCAATGTGGCACGAATTGCTCAAAATACAAAGAATGTACCCTACGCCATGTGGATCGAAGTATGCGTGGATGGCAATACCAAAAAGATTTAATTGAGTACCTTCGAACTAACAACATACGTGTTCCCAAAGAGTGTTTTGACTACCAGGGTGCTGACTACAATACTGTCATGTATTTCTTCGACAACAACTTTAAAGGCGAGTTTGAGGAGAAGAAAAAGATGGTGGAGCTCCTTGCAGAAAAGGAGATGTGGTATTTTATTGGAAATGACAGAAAGTACAAATACGACACGCAAGTAAATGTAAAGGGATTCCTTGCTACTGTACTTGCGGCCAAAGTCGGCACAGAAGTTGTAACCATCATTTCCTATGCAGATGATACCTACGCAGATATAGCCAAGGCCATCTACCGTATGTGTGTAATTGGTCTGATTGATGATTTTACACAAGATTATTCTAATAGTACGTTCCGCATTTTATCTACACGAAAGAAGAATGGACAGTATTATGAACGGCTAAAAGAGTTTTTGATGCGCTACTATTCAGAAGACAGGGCTGAAAACGAAGTTGAGAAGGCCAGTATTCATCGAGGTGCAAATGAAATTCATAAATGCTTAGGGTATCTAACCGAATTCATATACGATAAGGTAGCCTTAAAAAGAAAACGTGCCATAGATGACATGCGGAACTTCTGCATGGTTGGTATAGATTCATCCAAGGATTGGAAAGATATTAACGAAGACCTTAAAGATGAGATTTATTATTACTTCAACTCAAAATATGCCCGCGAGGGCTATCAAACGGACGGAGGAGAGAATTTCTCCTTGTTGGATGATACCGAGAGAGGAAAAAAATCTTCTTTCGAGATTTTATACAAATATATGCGCGTTGTCGATTCTGATGTAATAGGCCTATCTGGATCACCCAAGGATAATGTCAAGCATCTTCAAGGTGCCGTGAGGCTTATTAGAAGAAGTGAAACAGAGACAAACGCAGCCTTATGTCTTCTTAACGCATTCTGTCTGCTTACCCTTAAAGTCGGTAGCAATAGAAATATGCAGGATGAACTTGATACAAGTTTCATGGAAGGTTATATAGCATTCAAAGAGACAAGTAAAGACTATGAAGAGTTCTTTGATGGTATAAACAGATTCTATTCTGAGCTGAATAAAAATAACAGGAACATAGCTTCAGAAGAAGATCTCCAACACCTTTCAGAACTGGCTTTACAGGCAGAGCTAAAAGGGCATTTGGAATGGACACAGAATTTTATTAAACAGTATAACAATTAACTTCAAGATATGAATACACAAGATATAATCAAGTCTCTATCAAATTTAGAGCATAGTCTTCAGGGTGTGGAATCAGCCAGACAGCAGGTTGATAGTACTGTAGCAGCCTATGGTGCTACTCAAAAGCAATTAGCCACCCTATCACAGGAATTCATCAAAGTTTCTAACGAATTAAGTTCGGTGATTGATGTTGTTCGTAATAATCAGGAACAACTTTCTGCTACCCTCTCTTCCAAAATTGAACATCTGCTAATTCAGATTGAAGGCAAAGTAGCAGTTTTAGGGAACAAGGCTTCATTGATGAATCAGACATTTGAGTCCAGTTGCACAGAGACAGCCAAATCAATCAACGATAGCATTGATGCGGCCATTGCCTCTTTCAAGGGGAAAGTTAAGGATGAGCTTAGTGAGGTTTCTTCGGCTTTGGCTGAATTTAGCTCAATTATAAAAGATATTCAGGAAGGTTTTCAGAAAGATGCTTCGCAAGCATCATACACCCTTCAAGAAACCAGCGAAAAAGTAGTCACCCGTTTTCATGAGAAAATAGCTAATCATCTGAGTTCTTTATCAAAACTTAATGGTGAGTTAGAAGATATTGTTAACCTTCAAAAAAAACAGATTGCTGAGGTTTTGACTAAGTTTGAAACAGAATCTGCATTAATTAAATCCTCTATTTCCAATTTAGATAGCCAACTGAAAGTAATGAAGAATAACAATGATGAGCATCACAAGGAATTGATAGAGGTGCTGTCTGCAATTCTACAAGGGAATAGCCCATCTGCAGAAAGATTAACTGCACGTTTTAACACCGTTGATGGTAGCATTGGCGCTGTTAAAGATGGAGTTTCCTCAGTATCAAGTCAACTTGGTACAGCAACAAACCAGATTATTGACCATAACAAACAAGCCCTTCTGTCAGAAGTTACGGATGTAAAAGCAGAAAATGCGAGCATTAAGAAATTAGTCATATTCTGTCTAATAGTGACATTTATTTCTATGATACTTAATATAATGATGCTATTTCACTAAACACTATTATATGAAGTTTTATATTCTTCTTGACATATCAGGTAGCATGGCAGGTGCCAAAATAGGTGCCTTAAATGATGCCATGTCAAATCTCCTTGCTGAATTGAAACAGATTTCCTGTTCAAGCAATCAGTTAATCGACATAGCTGTTTTGTCCTTTGGAAAGGAAGTAAAATGGATGCATAATCATCCTATAAAAGTTCAAGACTTCACATGGTGTCAGCTGTCTGCGGGCGGTATGACACCATTAGGCAAAGCATGTATTGAATTGAATATAGCTTTGACATCTAACCACCAGAAGCATGATAAAAAAATCTATATTATTCTTCTTAGCGATGGTTGTCCTACAGATGACTATGATGAGGGAGTAGATACGCTCTTAGCAAATCCGCGTTTTATAAATGCAAATAAATACGCGATTGCGATAGGAGACAATGCCGATATACCTACTTTATTACGGTTTGTACAGTCTGACAGTCACGTTTATATTCAGAACAGGACAGACGAACTGCTCAATACTCTACAAAATATAATATGTGCAATTGAAACAATAGCCCCTTATACTAAATTTACAGATGGAGAAGAGGATGATGAGTGGGCATAGAATAGAACTCAGATGACATGATTGTAATATAATTATTATAGCAAAATCAAACAGGGAGAGTTACTTCTTCCTGTTTTTTTTTACCTTACAATATACTTTTTTGTTGTAGTGCAGAAAGGCTGCATAGGTGGGTGTTTACTTTGCGCCAGAATAATGAATCATATAACCCAAATATCCATGTTTATGAAATCACAATCTCAACACACGATGTGGCTGATATTATCGGCACTCATACTCTGTTCATGTGGCTACAAGAAACAAGCCAAGGAAGTCACTAAGGATTTCTTTTCTGCAATTAAGAATGAAAAAGAAGAAAAGATGGCAGAACTATATCCTGACGTAGGTAATTTGCAAAACTACTACAAATCTGATACTATCATTTTCAAGGAGGTCATAGACCTTGGTGACAACAAATATAGTGTGTCAGTAACAAATAAGTTCACAAATGGCTTTGGAAAAAGTACAGAGTCACAGATTGTCATTTTCACGAAGCCGAAGGATGATAAAAAGCCAGGTGATGGTTATGAGATATATGACTCAAAAGGGCTGTGCGACTTGTCAGACGATGCTATCTACAAGTTCGCAAAACGAAAAGGATATTTATCTGGAGATACACTGACTGACCAGAAAGTGGCTAAAAAGGTATCGGAAGCAAGCAAAGAACTAATATCTACAGCTTTGAAATTCGCTACATATCTTCGCGAAAATGTAACTGTTTCTGACTGGAATTGGGAAACAAACGATTACAGCTATTCGGCGAGTGGAAGAGGCGTTGTGAAAAACAATACGAAATACGCTATTCCTGATGTGAAGTACGTTGTAACCTACATGAAAAGAGACGGCACAGAAATCACACAGGATGGAGGAAGAGTTACTTATGATGAGATCCGACCATACGGAATGGAATCATTTTCTTTCTACACATCCTATGTCGGTAATGCTTCCCGCGCAAGAATACGACTTGAGTTTGATGATGAGTTTATTCTGGAAACAGTTGCAAAAGGTGAATACGAATAACCATTTTAAATACTATCTTTATGAAAAATTTTCTGATTTTACTGCTGTCGTTTGTTTTAATGTCGAACGTAGCATTTGCTCAGGATTCCAAGGAAGAGTCAAAGAGCAAAACAGTTGAGTTTATGGCAGGTTGTGGAAGCCTTATGAAAAAAGAGTTTTACGATCTACCGAAAGTAAAAGGTGTTGAGAATCAGGTCTTGATTATCACAAATGTACTTACAGGCAAGAAGGTTGGTTGCCTGCGTGTAGAAACCTCATATTACAACGGGCATTCATCCGATTCGTATATCGGCACGCTCGATTACGAGGAACTTGACGCTTGTGTAAAGTCACTTACTTACATTAAGGATGAACTACTATTGAGCACTCCAGATGTTTACACAGAAGTTGAATACAAGACCTTAGACAACCTAAAACTTGGGGCGTTCTATTCCAAAAGCAAGTGGACGGCATTCATTTACACAAAAGGATATACCTCACGTTCTGCCGAATTTCTTGACTCATCTAACATAGCAACGTTTATTGAAGTAATGAACCAAGCCAAGTCAATGATTGCCGAAAAGACAAAGTAGAATTATAAAAAATCTGATAGCAACAAATAATCATATTCAAATGAAAAAGTATCTATTCTTACTCCTTACCCTTATGGTAACATCATTCGCGTTTGTCTCTTGCAGCGATGATGATGACAATCAGTACAACTCTGCCATTGTTGGCACATGGAAGATTACCGAAGTAAAAACGAGTCAGTCTGGAAGCTACATGGACTGGCCATTCAAGACAACGTATGCCTCCTTCAAGTCCGATGGTACATACTATGGTTCTGGATATTTTGGCACAGGAAGTGGCACATGGTCTATTAAGGGCAACACGGTAAACACTTATGTTGGTGGCGAGTTGTACGCTTCTTATGAAATTATTTCTGTAACATCAACTACCTCTGAGTTGAAGATGTCAATGGGTAGTGACGCTATATGGATTAAATGCAAAAAGGAGTAATCATTCCTTTCACAAAGTTTAAAAGGATGGCAGGGTCAATGACCTTACCATCTTTTTTTGTTGTAAGGTGCAGATGTGGTCCTGTGGACATGCCAGTATTCCCGGAGATGGCTATGACTTCTCCTGCATTGAGATACTGGCCATCTCGAACAAGAATGGAAGACAGGTGACTATAGCTGATAGAATAACCAGCTGTTTGTATAACGACATATTTGCCGGAACGTTTGTTGTGTCCAATGCTCACTACCCTACCTGGGAACATGGAAAACACATTTTCATAGTGGGCTTTCAAGTCCACCCCATTGTGCATACAGTACCTATGCAAGAAAGGATGATGCCGCATACCGAACCGAGAAGTTATATGAATGCTTCGCAATGGTGATGAAACATGAAGGAACGGCAACAGACCATCAGAGAGGTTGTTACTGTCTGCAACAGTTCCATTCATGCATTCTTCATCAGGCAAGCCCATCACGGAATCTATTGACGCAACACTATCCACAGAAGCAGGCTGCACTGTTTCCTGTGGATTTTTCTTTTTGTATATACGCTTACTCTTTACCTGTCCGATAGTATTGAACTGGGCACGAGTAACAGAACATGAGACAAAGAGTAAGAGTATAGAAATGAGTATGCTTTTCGTTTTCATTCTGCAAAGATAGTCAGACTGGATTTTATATAACTAAAATCTAATGCACTGGCTTTGTCTCCCTAACTTTATTTATGTTTATAGTATGATTATTGAGCAAAAATCATACTACTATCATAACGATATATAAAACTAACACGATAACAGCTAACGCATAAATCTACTTCAATATATCCACCGTAACTTTGCTTACGAATTGGCTGCCAAAGCAGCAATCAATCCTCGTGTAACAGCACTTTGAAGCGAGTCAAATAAAGAATAATGTATAATTGAAAAAAGCAAATGAATTACAGTTTTGAAGAGAACGAGATGCCGTATGACATCCTCGAACGTTTCGGTCTGACGCAGACCATGATAGAAGACCTGCCTACCGATGTCCTCCAGAACATCTACAATGGCAGGAAGTCACCAGTCTTGCCTGTACATATCACGGCAGACGATGGTGAAGAAGTAAAGGCAAGAACCCGATTCAGTCTTGTTAGAACCGAAGAAGGCGGTGTCGATGTACTCTTCTATCCCCAACTTGACGAGTATGACCTCAAATTGTTCAACGAGAGCCAAAGCCAGAACCTTCTTGCAGGAAAGCCTATCATTGGACATTTAGAAAGCAACGAGGTCGGCAAGGAGCTTGGTGGAAAATCTTTCTTCCAGCTTGACCCGGAAAGCAGGCAGGTCATGAGCGTTCCGACCCCTGTCATTGGTCGAAACATACAGTATATCGCCGACCGCTATCACCTCACTGGCGCAGAGATGCAGAAATTGCAGAACGGAGACATCCTTACCATTATTGAAGACGAGGAGGAATATTCCATTGGTATAGATCTCAATGCGAAGACGGGCATCCGTTTCGCAGCAGGCAACGACATGGTCTGGAAGCGTGAAGGTAAGCGTGAATGGGACAAGTACAGTTTCGGCATCTTTGGCTGCTGGGCAATGGACGAAGCTGGCAACCTCGACTATGTACCCGAGGAAAGCTACACAGAAGAGATGTGGAACGAACTGAACAACAAGAGCAGAGCCAAAGCCATCAAGCTTTGAGCAGCACACCATCGTAGCACCCACATGTTCTTTCAACAAAGAGAAAGTATAAGGGCATATACCAAACAAAAGTAAACCCACAGTAACAACCCTCAAAAACAAAACAATATGGCAAATGTAAAATACTACCCGGAAGATGTGCTCGTGGAGAAAGTCCAGAGTGGAGAATATGGCTGGCTTGACTATATCAACCATCATTCACCTGAATGGCAGAAGGAATACACCGCTTACTGCATGGAGAGAAATCTCGTCGTGAATGAAGAATCGGCAGAGGAATTTGTCGATTGGAAGGGTGAGCAGATTGAAGCTGGTGAATAAGTAATGTAACACCATTATAGAATATGTCTATCAGATCAAACTCATTACCAGTAGGAAGAGACCTGTCTCCAGAACTTCAGGAGATACTCCGACGCAATGGAATGCAAGCCCACATCATCCGACAAGGAGAAGGTTATCAGCTCGCAGTCCAAGGGCATGACTCTCCCCTGCTGACATACTCCATCACAGCGCAGCAGATGAGAGACCTTGTTGACTGGGGCACCAATTCAGCCAACAAGAAAGCCTATAATACCTTTGCCTCCCTTGTGAGCAACGATTTCTATATGCCCCGCAATTTTGTACACGCTCGCAATGCCAACGGACGTGTGGCCATGGGACTTCACGGCTACCGTATTGGTGTTGGAGAGTATGGCCGACTGCCATGGGACAGACGATGTGCCCACATGATGATGGATCCTTACCACGGACGTTTCCTTGGATGGACACCACGAAACCAGGAAGGATTCCACATGCGTCGTGTCGGTGGAGCCATGTTTATGCAAGGAGCACCTTTGGTGCCAGAACGTCCTGACGGCAGGATAAAACCAGGCGAAATGCAGAACGGCGGCTACGGCTTTTACTATAAAGGAGGACAACAGAACATGGTGCAGCAACCTTCACAGGACGTATTGTCAGACTTGCAATCTGTCATTCCCCCTGTGGAGGTGCGCTCTCGTTCTACAGAACCCGCAAAGCCGTACAACGAGCTGATTACCTCCAAGGTCTATTTCAGCAATGAGAAGTGGCAGGAGTGCCTTGCTTCTCATGGCATTGTTATTGACCCAACAAGCAAAACACTGACTGTTCAGTCCACTGCGACCCGACAAGACTTTGTCTATGACCTTACCGACGAAGAGTTGAGAAAGCTCACCAGTAACTCCATCAAGGAAGTGCCTGTTCAGAATCGCATTGACCTCATCAACAATGTCATCAAGAATGATTTTCAGGACAAGCTGACCATGGATATGCTCAACTCAAAAGAGCAGATAGGTCTGAAGCTCACCCCTGAGGTTGAAGAGGAACTCAACAGTCGGCAACAGATTGTAATCAACCAATCACAGCCACTTGTTTATGACGATCAAGCCGTTGTCGAGCCAGAAGACCGCAGTGTAGCCCATGTCGATGGCAACAGCCTTTACGAGATAAATGAAGGCAAAGGATGGTTCCGCGAAGGCAAGCACGGAAGAGAGGTACAGGTTGATGACATCAAGGTGGAGCCTGTCCGTGACGAAAAGGGCGAGATACAGAAAGACGAGAAAGGCAATTCCCTGTTCCGCATGACCGCCGTCATCAATGGCGAGAGCATCAGCCATGAGATAACCCAAAAGCAGTATGACAAATTCATGGCCATCGATGATTATCATCGCATGAAGCTCTTTTCTCATATCTTCAAGGAAGTCGATATGAAGAATGTACCAGGTATGCAGTCAAACATCGGTGCAAAGATAGGAGGAGCCCTCCTTGCCGGCATTGCTGTCATGGGAGAATTAGGCAGAGACCGATACGCACCTGCCGTTTTTGTAGAACATCACCACGACCCACATCCGCATGTATATTTCAAAGGCAGTGTTGACTCACCCCAAGACCTCGCTTCGAGAGCCTTCGACGCAGGGCTCAATGCAGGAGAACATGGCGTAGGCATGGGACATGGAAGATAAACAATAAAACACAGGTTTTCAGCCAATGACAGACGAACAGACATTTGAGAACTACCGTAATCGTCTTGACATCCGGGACGTGTTGGAAGACGCAGGCTACACGCTCTACAAGCGTGATGGCTTGCGCTATCCTGCCTATGTCCGTTTGGACAGTGACGGACGCAGAATCAGTGGTGACAAATACCTTGTCAGTCCTGGTCGCAACTGCTGTTTCCAGCCACCCACAATCAAGCTATACTCCGTCACCTCCTTCATTTGGGAGCATCCAGACCTCTTCTCAGAATACAGGCAAGGTATCAAGGAGTCTGCCCTTGTCCATAAAGTGTGCCAGCGGCTTCTCAATATGCCTGTAGAACAAACAAAAAGGAGAGTCTTTGACCCCGTGCGTGATGGAAAGCCTTTCGATATGAAGGACTATCAAGTTCAACATTTCCATCCCAATGACTTTGACTCTCAGAAGCCATTCTATGTCTTCTTCAAGTCCAGAGGGATAGATTTTGCCACACGCTGTGCCTTTCATGATAGTTTTATACTTGCTACAAAGACAGACAAAGATGGCAGCATCTACAAGAATCTCTCCTTTCCCATGCACATTCCCGGGCAACCAGACAGATGTGTTGGATTCGAGGAACGAGGTTATCCACGCAAGGACGGCACAGCCCGAAAAGGAATGGCGACAGGCAGCAATGCAAGCGAAGGAGTATGGATGGCCAGCCCCAAGGGAACAGACCTGAAAGATGCCAAGCATGTCTTTATCTTCGAGAGTGCCTATGATGCCATGTCCTTCTATCAGTTGCGGATGAAGCAGGAATCGGGATTGGACTATCAGGGACGGCTTGAATTGAAATCGGCAGTCTTTGTCTCCACAGGAGGAAACCCAAGCTACGGACAGATTCATGGTCTCATCACCCACGCCCCCAATGCCACGTTTCACCTTGCTTTCGACAATGACATGGCAGGTAAACAGTTTGCCGCCAACTTTGAGGAGATAGCAAGAGCCATGAGTCCTGTTGCCCCGGACAAAGTGGCGGTTGAGATGAAACCCTTTATAGAGAGCCTGCCAAAACCATTGGAGACAACGAAGGATTTGCTTGCCATTGATGACGAGCAATACGATGAACTTCCCAAGCCGTTACGAGAGCTCTATCTCAAATATGACTCAGCAAGGGAAGAAGCCCTGGAGTATCACTATTCCCCTTTCTTATGTCAGGAAGACAAACAGGATGCTGCGGACAAGATGAATCTGGCATATAAAGAGTTCAAGGATGCATTGTTTGAGAAACTGAATGTGAAGGAGGGACAGAGTCTTCAACCTGTCAAGACCATACGGGAGTCTCCATCAGAACCTTATAAGGATTTCAATGACGAGTTGTTGGACAAGAAGCAGTATGCCCTCACCGATGTCATAGAAACAGCCTTAGACGATGACGGCATAGACCTGACTGTTGAGCGACAGGAGGAGAACGAAGAGACTAAACATCACGGAATGAAGCGATAAGGAATATGGAAGACATCATCCACAGATTCAAGGTTATCACGTTGCGCCCCCACTGGTCGCAATACATCATCTCTCAGGGCTTGGCGTTTATCATCAGCTGCGCCCTCTTTCTCGTAGCAGGACATGACAGCATCACCTACAAGTGGCCGTTTGTCGTTCTCGGTTCCATCATGACATGCTTCATGCTCTATGGTTGCCTGTATCTCCACAAGCTGAGATACATCATCACCTCGGAGCAGCTCATCATCCAGCGTGGAGTCTTGACGAGAACCAGCGACTACATTGAGTTGTACAGAGTCGTTGACTTCAGTGAGAACCGTGATATACTTGAACAGCTGTTCGGCTTGAAGACCGTATGGATTTTCAGTGGCGACCGCACCAATCCCAAGCTCGACATCTACGGCATCAGGGAGAACATCGATGTGGTAAACATTGTACGTACAAGAGTGGAATACAACAAGCGAAGAAAGGGCATCTATGAAATCACCAACAGATAACATCATTATGCGTATCAGAACAATAGCCAAAGAATACGATGGCAGGTGGATGATCGTCTCTGCCATCGCCCTTGCCATGCTCCTGTTTGGGACAAGGGCACATGCCCAAATTGTTTCCAGCAATCCTCTGGAGTATGTTGCTTTGGCAGAGGGCAATGACCTTATCAATGGTCAAATCAAGCATCAGATTGAGGACCAACAAAAGACTGCACTTCTTCAAAACACCATCGCAGCAGAGTTTACTCAGATACACAAATGGGAGAAGAAGTACAACAGCTATCTGAAAACAGCATCGGGTTATGCCTCCACGCTGAAAGCATGCACCTCATTATATGATGACGGAGTGAGACTCTTCATCAACCTTTGCTCTTTGCGAAAGGCTATCGCATCCAATCCCCAGGGCATTGTAGCGACGATGAGTATGAACAACCTCTATATCGAGACAGCCACGGAACTCGTCACCGTATATACCACACTCAAAGAAGCCATAGCCAAGGGAGGCAACGAGAACATGCTGACAGGAGCAGAAAGAAGCAAAACCCTTTGGGAGTTGAACGACCGGCTTGCCCAGTTTAACAAGAAACTCACACGCCTGTGTCTCAGCATCCGCTATTACACCATGGCAGATGTATGGAACAATGTGACCGCAGGCATGATAGACAGAAGCAACGCAGAGATTGCCGCCCAGGCACTGGGAAGATGGCGCAGGTGTGCCAATGTAGTAACACCATAATAAAAGATTGTTTCAGGATAACAACATGAGTATTCGCATTTGTTCATACATAAGAATGGTTGTTCTCACCATCCTGTTCTTCGGGAAAGGCGTGAGTCTTCTTGCCCAGGGCAATGACCCTGTATTGGCAGGAATGATACTCATGTACACAGACAAAGCCAAGAAGGAGCTGAAGCAACAAGAGAAGATGATGCTTCTGGAATCCACAGGACATATCTGGATCAAGGAAGAAGTGGAAGGCACCTCCGACCTGCAGAAAGAGTTCAATGACTACCTCGACAAGTTCCACAGCATCATCACCTATGCTGCGCAGATATATGGCTTCTATCATGAGATAGACCGACTCATCGACCAGCTTGGGACATATTCCAACCAACTTGGCACTCACACCACCAATGCCCTTGCAGTAGCCCTTTCCTCCAACAGAAACAAGTTGTATAGGGAACTCATCATGAACAGCGTTGATATTGTGAATGACGTAAGGCAGGTCTGTTTGTCAGACACCAAGATGACAGAGAAGGAACGTCTGGAGGTATTGTTTGGCATCCGTCCCAAACTAAAAACCATGAACAGGAAACTCAAAAGGCTGATACGTGCAGTAAAGTACACTTCGCTGGCAGATGTCTGGGCAGAGATTGACTACAATGCCAGGAGCGAGGCTGACAAACCTACCATCGTACAGCAATGCAAAGAACGTTGGAAGAGAAATGCCAAGGTTAGATAAAGTATAAGACATATCAGGATAACAAAATAACAAACAATCAATTATATCATAGAACCATGGGTTGGGCATCATTATTGAAAACTGCTCTCCGTCTTGGCGGTAGAGCAACAAAGGCGACATTCTCCACGATGGGCAGTGCCGCACTACATCCGCAACAGACGTTAAGAGGAATGGGCACGGCAGTAAAGTCTGCGACAGTCGGAGGAACACTCGGCTATATCGGTTGGGAAAAGCTCACCACTGACAAGAGTGTGGTAGGCATTGTAAGCGATGCTGTCATTGGTGAAAAGACTACAGACAAGATTGGCGATACCATCTCGGACATCGGTGAAGGTGTCCGTGACATAAAAGACTCTGTCAATGGTCTCAGCAACGGTGTCAATGGAGCCGTAGAAAGCATTGACAGCAAATGGGAAGGCATGTCAGGTTTCCTCCGTGCCATGTTCTCTGGTCATGGCGGTGACATGATGGGAAATTTCTTCAGCAACATTGGTCGTGGCAACGTTTCAGGACTGAGCATAGTAGGGCTTATCGTGTCTGCTCTGCTTGTGTTCGGGCGTTTCGGGTGGCTTGGCAAGATAGCAGGAGCCGTTCTCGGCATGATGTTGATAGGCAATAATTCCAGTCTGAATCAAGTGTTTGGAGGCAGCAGGGCATCACATAACACTCCCTCAGAGAGCAAGCAACCAGAAGTCGAGCATACCAATGGTGGTGGAAGACGCAGATAAACAAAACAACATAAAAGAGTACACAATGCAATTTACACAAGAAATGATGCTGCACTCCGACAGTGGCTATTGCATGCCATTCGAGGAAAGAAACGGAGACGTGCAGATGAGCCTTGGATATGGCAAACAGAAACATCCGCAAACAGGAGAAACCTTCTTCAACCATGGAGTAGATTTCAAGGTTAACAACTACCTCCTTTCCGCTGTGGCTACCGGCAAGGTCACAGGATTAGGCAATGATGCCGTCCATGGTATCTATCAAGTCACACGCTACGGGGACTATGAAGTCATCTACAGCCACCTGAGCAATGTCTTTGCCAACTACGGGAAAGAGGTCAAGGCAGGTCAGGTTATTGCCGTCAGTGGCCGCTCGCTGCACATCGAGGTGAAATACAAAGGAGAGGAACTCAACCCTTTGGAGTTTCTGACGATGATCTACAGCAACCTGAAGGTCATGGAGCAGCATGGCAGACCTGGTGCCGCGCCACAGTTCGTCACCTTGGACATGGATGTGCGCACTGCATACGACAAAGACCAGGAAGAGATTGAGAACTTGATGATGCGGTTTTTCCCAGACTACATGACAGACATGAGTAAGGGCATTTACGTCTTACCCGAGCATACGGAGCTTGCCTTGCGCAACATCTTCACCATGTCTGCCATGAAGCATTACTTCTTCGAGACCATTCCAAGCATGGCAAACCCACTGGGTATGGGTGCCAAGAGCATACCCATTGCAGAAAGAGTGCAGAACCTGCTGATAGCCGATTTCCTCAACTATCTTGCCTTGCGACATCAGATATTCCTGTCAAGCATGAGTGCTGTCGAAAAAAAAAAGCCCAAGACAGAGCCATAGCGACGAGTGGTCTGGTGGATCCACTGGCGGGATTGGAGATTGACGTACAGAGTTTCGATATTCCCCGGCTTGTCAGTGTCTATCCCGACAAGTCAGGTATCAGATGGTGGACAAAAGCATGGTTTAACAACAGCGAAGCAGGCGAAGCCGCCATCGAGATAGAACGTGAGCTCGCCATCAAGTTCATCAATGACAATATTGAGAAAGACGCATGGCTTGAAGAGTACTTTCCGAAGCAGATGGAAGTCTATCACAACGCCATCGAGCAGACCCGAGAACAAATCCTCAATCAATTAAACCTCTAACGTATCAAGTATGGCAGAGTCAGCACAAGACAAAATATTCAGAACAAAGGTAATCCCGATTATGGATAACGTTCGGGACAGGCTTTTGAGAAATCAGGCGGACGAGTTTAGGGAACACTCCTTTTCTTTCGGCAGCTTGATGGCTGGTGCCATTGGTCCAGACGGAGGTATGGCAGCAACCCAATCCTATAATGACAGGTTACGATATACAGGAAAGTGGAACTCCAAGACAACTGAGGACTATATCGAGATGGTCAAGAAAGAGTTGAAGCTCGTAGGAGTCACGGTTGATGCTGCCATGGAGAAGAAGATGATAGACAAGATGATCAAGGACAAGATTCCTCGCTCATCCATTGAATATATCATCAGGAAAGCAACCACAAGCACCCTTTTCTACCTTCCCCAAGAGGTGGCGAAATCACCATTGGAAAAAAGCTTGGATGCAGAAGCCGAGCGACGTTATAACCCGTCAGCATGGGAGAAGAACACAGGACGTGCCATAGGTTCTGTCACCGACCTCCTCTGTATGGGAGGTTTTGGCGGTGGCTGGAAGACTGCTGCCACCTGGGTCGGCGGCGATCTTGTCTTGTCTCATTTTGCAGATAAGCATGAAGACCGTTCCGATGTTCCCCTTGTCATCCGTCCTGGCATGGAAGAAGAATATCGTAAAGCACAGAAGGCGGTCAAACAGCAAGAGCAAAAGGAGGAGAAGCAAGGCTCCACAGCAGAAAGCAAGGAGGTCGCAGAAGAGGAAACGCCAACTGAAACACCTGCATCACCTGAGCAGACACCAGCAGAGCAAGCTGCCGAAACTCCAGAACAGACCAATATGGACGGTTGGCAGGGATTGCTCACATCCTTTGGACTGAATGGGATTGGTGACATAACCCATAACCTTGGCTATGTGCTGGCCATGCTTCCTGATATGCTTGTAGGATTGTTTACTGGCAAAACGAAGTCCATCAATTTGAAGGACAACATGATGCCTATCGTCTCCATTGTTGCAGGAATGTTTGTCAGAAACCCCATTCTAAAGTTGGTACTCATTGGCATGGGAGGGTTGAACCTCATCAACAAGGCTGGGCATGAAGCGATGGACAACTTTAAGGAACAGCAACATCCAGAGGCCGGCCACTCACAGACTCATTACCGTGTCTATCCAGACGAGCCCCTCAATGGGCGTATCGTAAATCCAGAGATACGTGCCAACTGCCTTGTTGCGACGATAGACCGTGTACCCTGCACCATTGCTCTTCCTGACAGGGTTGTTGATGCCTACGCACAGGGAGCGTTACCGCTCAACACCCTCGCCAATGCCGTATTGGCAAGGCATGACCAGATGCGCCAGATGGCATCTGAGAACTATGAGGCAAACGAGCGACAAACTATTGTAAGACCACTTGCTCAAAGATAACAGATCAGATATGAAAAGATATTGGTACAAGTTCCGTGTCAAGTACGGCAAAGTCCTCGACACGGGAAAGCAGAAGAAAGTCAGTGAAGAGTATCTTGTCGATGCAGAGAGTTTCACTGAGACGGAGAAGCGTGCCACCAAGGCAGCTACCGACCTCATTGGTACAAGAGACTTCGACATCACGGCCATCTCACGTGAGCCTATCACTGAAATCCTCCACGAAGAGGAGAATGAAGACAATCACTGGTACAAGACCGTTGTATCATTGGTTAGTGAAGATGCCGAGACTGGGGTGAAGAAGTTCTCGCCGCAGACCATCTATGTCAATGCCTCAAATACCACAGAGGCAGACCGTCTGCTCAGGGAACACATGTCGGACACCCTGTCCGATTGGGAAGTAAAGTCCATCACTGAAACAAAGGTACTTGGAGTGCTGGGCTACAAAGGATAACAAAGACAGCTGAATTATGACAGAAAAGAATCAACAAGAGAAGATGGCCGCAGAACGTCAGGTGGAACTGTTCACCCATGCTTTTGAGAAAGCCAAGGATAATGGAGGCGTTTGGTTGGACAACAAAGGCCGTAAGGCTCCCGGACTCTACCAGAAGCATTTGCAGGTATCACCCTTCAATGCCCTCATTCTGGGTATGCACGCAGACCAGCACAACTACAAGACCAACCAGTACACCCTTTTCTCTGATGCAAAGAAGCGAGGAGAATCCGTACAGACCAAGGAAAAAGGCGTTCCTTTCTTATGGTACAGCTGGAACGAGTATGTCAGCAAGAGCAATCCTGATGACAGGATTAGCCGTGCCGACTACCAAGCCCTGTCAGCAGAGCAACAGTCCGACTACAAAGGCATCCGTACCCGTGAGGTTCGTGCACTGTTCAATATTGAGCAGACCACATTACCCATGGTTGACAAGACTTCCTATGAGAAGGTAGTACAGGACTACGGGCGGTTGGAAGACCGTGCCGATGTAGCAGCAGCCTCAGAAGAGATCCGACATAGAGTAGAGAATTTGTTGGCAAGCGCAGGTCAGTATATGGTTGAAATCCGTCCCGACTCATCAGGAGTGGCACATTACGACAGCGCGAAGGATGTCTTCTTCTTGCCAGAAGTCTCATCCTACGAGAACTATGAGGACTACGCAAGAGATGCCGTTTCCCTCCTCATCTCTGCCACCGGTCATCAGCAACGCCTTGCCCGTGAGGGAATGGGGGTTAAGAACGGCAAGACCTCACCAGAAGATGCCGAGAAACAGGAACACCTGATTGTAGAGGTTGCCACTGCCGTCAAGTTGCAGGAATTGGGCATTTCGGCAAAACTCTCTCCTGAAAGCTTGAAGATGAACGATTATTGGTCAAGGGAACTCAGAGAAAACCCCTGTTTAGTGGACATCGTCGAAAGGGATGTCAACAATGCCGTTGATATGCTCCACAAAGCTGAAAGAGGAGAGAAAGTAGAGCTCAACAGCCAGGCAGCACAGAAACAGATTAACGCCATCCGCAGCATCCTTCCGAAACATTTCTATGTGGCAGACGAAATCAAGACCTTGCCTAACAGGAACACCAAGGAGTTTGTCATCGTCAAAGACCCCAGCAGCAAGATGGCTGACGTGGTGCTTCCCGAAGGAGCGTCGTTGGGTGCAGACAATGATATTCCAGGAATGAACAAAGGACGTATCGAACACGCTTTGCAGAAAGAAGGTTATGACACGGTCACCTTCTACAATGCCGATGGCTCCATGGGCTATCGTCCTGACGACAGTTTCTTTGACGGAAAGGCTGTTTCCGTTGCCCGGCTCAACAAATGGAACTTAGACACCATCACCCTTCTCGACGTGTCGGATGCCGTCAAGCGTTCTGGTGCCGTTGACTTCGAGAGGATTCTCATGATGCGGGACGATGACGGCAAGTGGGCACTCTACATGAAGCCAGAGAACGAGAAGAGCTTCTGTGTCTATCCTGACAAAACAGATGTCAACCTCTTTTTCACGACCGTGAAGCAAGGTAACGAGGAAGTGACAGAGTCGATGCGTCAGGATATGGCGCAGAAATACTACCTTGCCACCACAGAGAAGCCCGAACAGAGGGTTGACATTTTCAAGAGCGATGCGACTCCCGAAGAACTCAACCAGATTGAGAGAGTCAACATCTTCAAGACCAAGGCTACCGAGACACAACCCAGTGTTATCCTCTGCTTGCCTACGGTAAACGGAGAGAAGCTCAAACCTCGTGAGGTCACCCCCTCTCAATGGCAACGCCTTTGGCTTGCGGATGACATGCAGGACTACAAGAAGCATCTTGCTGCCAGTCTCTTTGCAGATGTTCTGCGTAAGGGTCGCACAGATACTGTCGCTGTAGGTACAGACAAGTCCGAGCAGGAAGCGCAGACTGAGGATGTCGCTCAGAAGCCTGTTCAGCAGGAAGATAAGACAGAGGAGGATTCCAAGAAGGAAGACAAACAAAAAGAAGAAGCCAAGGAAGAAACGACAAAGGCAGAGACCAAGGCGGTGGCTGCTGCCAGCCTCTCTCCCATGCTTAAACAATTCTACGACCTCAAAGCCAAGCACCCGGATGCCATTTTGCTGTTCCGCTGTGGTGATTTCTACGAGACATACTGCAATGATGCGGAAAAAGCTTCCAAAATACTTGGCATCACACTCACCAGGAGTAATCGCACCAAGGACATTGAGGGCAAGCCGCTCAGCATGGCAGGTTTTCCATACCATGCCCTTGACACCTACCTCCCCAAACTGATTCGGGCAGGCGAGCGTGTAGCCATCTGTGACCAGTTGGAGGCTCCTAAAAAAAATCAGGAATCCGCTGAAAACCAAGTGGTGGAAAGTGCCAGGCAAGAAGAAAGCAAATCATCTGGAAGACACCGCTAATGTTTAGACCGACATGTCAAAGAACAAAGAATACATAGAGAAATATGCAGAGTATGCCATGGAGCAGATGCGCCGCTATGGCATACCTGCTTCTGTTACCTTGGCACAAGGCATCTGTGAGAGCGCAAGCGGACAGAGCGAACTGTCTCGTAAGGGCAACAACCATTTCGGCATCAAGGCTACCTCCAGTTGGATTCAGAACGGAGGCAAATACCTTGTCTATACCGACGACCGTCCTAATGAGAAGTTCTGTCAGTATGCTTCTGTGGGAGACTCCTATGAGCACCACTCCAAGTTTCTGAAAGAAAACAAGCGATACGCAGCCCTTTTCAAGCTCTCTCCAGACGACTACAAGGGATGGACTGCTGGTCTGCAGAAGGCGGGCTATGCTTCCAGCGGCAAGTATGCTTCCACGCTTCAAAGCATCATTGAGGCTAACGACTTGCAGAAATATGACCGCATGGTGATGCAGGAGATGCAGGCGCAAGGCAAATCCTTCGGTGTTGCTACAAACCCTCGTAGCAACGAAGGACAGACTGTTCAAGTTGTAGAAACGGACTCAGAGAATAAACATTACTCTTATCCCTTGAAGCGCAGTGAGTTTATGCTTGTCACCTCGCCGTTTGGAATGAGGGATGACCCAATGAATCCAGGTTCAAAGCAGATGCACAAGGGCATTGACATCCAAGCGAAGCATGACGAAATCCTTGCTACAGAAGACAAAGGTAAAGTCATCAAGGTGAATAACAACACTGATGGTGGTGCCGGTCGTTATGTCACTGTGGAATACAGCAGACCGAATGGCAACAAGTACCAATGCACGTATATGCACCTTAGCCGCATTGATGTCAAGGTTGGCGATGAAGTGAATGCTGGACAAAAACTTGGCATGTCTGGGAATACTGGCACCCGGACAACGGGTGAGCACCTTCATTTCAGTGTCAAGAGTGTGTCATCGGATGGTACGAAAAGGGATATAGACCCAGCTGCCTATCTGGCGGAGATTTCTCAAAAAGGAGGAATTTCTCTCCAGACCCTGTATAACGGCAAGGATATTACAGCCCAGTATAAGGCACAAAATCCAATGGATGAAAACACTGTCAGAGAGGTTGCAAGCAATCCAGAGGACTGGATGAAGAAGCTGCTTTCTTCCGAAGACAGTGGCGTTAACATGCCTCTTGGAGACCCTGTGATAGAACTCATGATGACTATGTTCACCTCCCTCATGACTCTTGCATTGCAGATTGACAACAAAAGTGAGGAGGAGAAGATGCAGAAGGCAACGGAAGCTGCCATCACCAAGTCCATCGACCTCACCTCTCTTCTTCCCTCTTATAGAATTTGTTCCATCATTCTACAGGGTAACAAGCCATTCCTTCAAGTGGACAATGGTAGCGTGCAGTTTTCTCGGGAGCTTACGAACGCTGAAATCGTTAAGATACAGCAGACCCTTGGCAACACAGCGTTAAGTCAAGAAGAAAAGCGAAGAACCATTGCCACCATCATCAACTCCGCTGCTGTCTCTCACCAAATGTCTCAGAATTATGAGAATGGCATGGGTGCTCAGGCAGACAGACAAGAATCAGTTCAAATCAGATAATTCGTACAACAAAACAATTCTATTATGATCAAATGTAACGTAACAGTATGTGGCACCGTATCACGCCAGGCGCAGATTCGTGCCAACAAAGAAGGGAAACAATTCATCTCGTTCGGAGTGAAAGTCGTTATCCCTGCCAAATCAGGCATCAACAAGACGATTGAAATCAGTGTTGCCAAAGACACGGACAATCAAGGCGAAGCCGTCAATTATCCTGTTGGTTCACGCATCGAGGTGGCTGGTGTACTCCAGTTTCACAAGAAAGGGGACATCGTCTATTACAACCTCTCCGCTACAGGTGTGAACAACTTCAACGCCAGTACTCAGGATGCTATCACTGGCATCATGGAGTTCCGTGGTACCATCGGGAAACAGGTTGATGTGAAGACGGACAAGAAGGGCAATCCCTATACTCTGTTCTCAGCTTACAGCAGTGAGAAAGACGGTGATGCTTATGCCTACACATGGGTGCGTTTCATGCAGTTCGGTTCAGCAAAAGAAGAATGGGTACAGGCAAAAGCTGGCATCAATGCTAAGGGAGACCTGCAAATAGGAGTCTTCAATGACCGCATAGACCTGACTTGCCGTGTGACAGAACTCACACAGTGGGAGAAATCTACCAATCAGTCTAACTAAACGAAACTGATATGACAGGACAAAAGAAATACAATACAGATGGAAAGACCAGTGAAGACAGGGCTCTCGATCTCTTTGCCGACATGATGATTGAACGCATCAAGTCGCTGAGCAGCAAAGATGGTTGGAAGAAGCCCTGGTTCACCGAGGGCTCGCTGTCATGGCCAAAGAACTTTTCTGGACGTGAATACAACGGCATGAACGCCTTGATGCTTATGATGCACTGCGAGAAGAATGGGTACAAGCTCCCGATTTTCTGTACTTTTGACCGTGTCGCCGGGCTCAACTTCACCAAGGACAAGCAAGGCAAGAGACAGCAGGCGAAAGGCAGTGGTGGTGAAGCTTTGCCACAGGTAAGCATTTTAAAAGGCGAGAAGAGTTTCCCTGTCTTTATCACGACATTCACTGTTGTGGACAAAGAGACCAAGGAAAGGGTGAAGTATGACGACTATAGACTGATGTCAGAGGAACAGAGACAGAAGTATAATGTATATCCAAAATTGCAGGTTTACAACGTCTTCAATGTTTCGCAGACCAATCTTCAGGAAGCACGTCCCGAGCTGTACAAGAAAATCGAGGAATCATGTAGGCAGTCAAAACCGATGGAAATGGGCGAAGACTTCTCATTCCAACCTGTGGATAAGATGATTAAAGAGAACGGGTGGATTTGTCCCATAAAGCCCATCTATGGCGACTCGGCATACTATTCCATCAGCAAGAATGAGATTGTTGTGCCAGAGAAGAAGCAGTTCAAGGATGGGGAATCATTCTACTCCAATCTCTTTCATGAAATGACCCATTCCACGGGAGCAGAGGGGCAGTTGAACCGTATCAAACCTACATCTTTCGGTTCTGAAGAGTATGCCCGGGAGGAACTGGTGGCTGAACTGACTGCTGCATTGACAGCACAGCGATACGGTATGACCAAGCATCTGAAGGGTGATTCCGCTGCCTATCTGAAATCCTGGCTTGACTCACTGAAAGAGTCTCCTCAGTTCATAAAGACCACGTTGATGGACGTGAAAAAAGCCAGTTCGATGCTCACACAGCACATTGACAAGATGGCGTTGGAGATTGAGAAAGAAGAATCCGTCAGGCAGGATAACGGAAATGGAAAAAGCTATCTGTCTGTAGAGGAAGGAGACCATGCTGTCTTAGCCTATAATGGTTCCGCGGTGTACATCCAGCATCACGAGAAGGAGGACTCTGTGAAAGTCGCTGTCCCAACGGATAAAGGACTGGAGGTAAAGTTCACCCTTCCCTATGACCACACCAAAGACCTTGACCGAAACTTTCAGGAGGCTTTTGCTCAATACAAAAGTCAGACGGAACCTTCCGAAACGAAAGAGAAAGTCTATTATGCGTCCGTTGCCTACCTGCAATCGACCGATGACACCTCGGAATTGGACAAGCTGAAAGAGCGCGGTGACTATGATGGACTGCTGAGACTTGCCAAGAATTACTATGACGGAAACGGCATGGATGAAGAGCAGACCTATAAGAAACCATGTCAAAACAGGGGCGATGACCTGCTGATTGAGGACAAGGACTTCGCCGTGGTGTATAATGGTAGCGTGGGAGGTACTTATGAAGTATTTGCCAAGTATTCAGAGCAGGATGTCCGCAATCATATAACACGCTATGGCATCGGTCGTGCCAGTGAGGATGTGAAGGAGGTTGCACGGGAAATGACCCATGAGGCATTTACTGCAATGGCTACACGTAAGCTCCCCATCTTACACATGCCTAATGATTCTCTCCTCTATCTTCAGTACAACAAGGAGAAGGATAGCATAGATGTTGGAACCGTAACAAATATCGGATTATCTGTTAAGCATTCATTTCCCTACGACCACGACCAATCCATGGACATGAACATTCAGGGAGTACATGACCAACTCCAGGACATGAAGGAATATCAGCAAGAAGAGCATGTAGCTAAATCAGCCTTTCATCGGTAAAGTTTTTCATGTCAAGGAAAGATTATCAGCCGCAAGATGTGTTGTCTTGCGGCTGATTGTGTTATTCCATGTTCCTTACGACACCCATAAAGAGCAATTCATCATATTCGCCTGTTATTGCAAACGCAAATGGTCTGTCAAGTTTCATGGTCACTGGTTCAGGCATTTCGTCTGGCGGTGGACAACCCACCTCGCATTCTGCTATGGTCAGAGCGGCAGCTTCAGTACCTTCTTCCTCCACATTGATGACGCACTGCTGCTTTATCTGACTGATATGCGCAGGTTCGTCTGTTATCTTTGGGAAGCAATCATCCTTGTCAAACATGTCTCCAAGTCCCAACTCACGCAGAACATCTTCCAATGATAGCGTGTTGTCGAATCGGAAGCGTGGCATGTAAAAATCAACTTCGCAAATGTCGGTCTCATCGTCCACCCAATTAGCCGTTTCCATAATGCTCTCAATGCTTATTCCCTCTTTTGGCAGCACCAAGACCATGCTATGTGCATGATCCCGATAAGGCAGACGGATGACCTGATATTTTTCTGTCTCTGCGTATTCTGCCTCTTCAATGTTCTGATACATCATCTCAACGTCTGTCTCTGAACCATCTTCGTTATAGAATGTGTCCGTTTCAGTATAGTCAGGGTCGAACGGAGATTCCCATTTCCCATTCATGTAGATGGCATCAAGTACAAGCATCAAGGCATCCTGACTGATTTCCGTGTCGAGAGACTTTATCATCTGGTGGGTGTTGTCAGATACCCATTTGTCTATGTTCTGTTTCACATGCTCCTTCTGAGCAAAGTTGGCATGATGAGCCTCTGCTTCGTAACTATTTTCAAGTTCGTCAATATAATCCTCATGGATGATGCCCATTGACTTGTTATACCAGATACTTGATGCGTGCTCCAGCCTAAAGTTCTCATCATAACTGGGTTCCAGGTTGCTATTAAACCCAAGGATAAGTTGATTAACCCGTTCATAGATAGGGCTGTCATAATCCATACCTTCCTGAAGCATTTCAAGCATACGGCATAAGCCAACGGGCGAGAAGACGATGTTACTTTCCGTCTTTGCCAACAGTTCTCTTGCAATGATTGCTGCAAAATCTGAGTTTGACGGAGCTGCAATGTCACCCATCAGCCTCATAGTATCACTGGGAGGTGCAGGCATACCCTGTAAGACAAAATCTTCTGGTTCTTGGGGTATTTCTGGACAAATTGGCTCGATGTCAAATGCTTGACGCAGTTCCGCTTCACTCATCAGACCATCTACAACAACAGGTTTTCCTTCCTGTTCCCGTTGGTTAATGGATTCCATCAGGTAACGCAGCTCAGACTCGCATTTGGGACAAGTACCGGTGCAATCGCCCTTGTGGGTACACTCTTCTATTTCAAAAGGAATCTCGTTTGCATCTGCTATGCGCTTGCGAAGATTCTTCAGTGCTTGACAAATTCTTTTTCCTGTTTCCATGTCTAATAATTTCTTATTATGTAGGTAAATCTATCAATGTCTCGAACTCCCATCTTTTTCAGGATGGAGATGCTATGCTCCACATCAGCCTCCGTATTGAACGATGGTATCAACGGTACTCTGACTGTGATCCTTGCTTTATTATCAATTAGATGCTGAAGATTTTCGATGACCTGCCTGTTGTCCTTCCCTGTATATGCCTTGTAGATTTCTGGATTCATGTCTTTGATGTCCACTATCCATTGGTCAACAATTCCTTCTAATACTTCCACAAATACTTTTGGAACGTTAAGCGAGGTCTCGATGGTAATTTTCCAATCATGCCCTTTATCCCTGCATATCTTATGAAAGTGCAGTATCTCTTTGCATGAAATCAATGGCTCACCACCACCGAATGTCATTCCGCCTCCAGTTGCACGGAAATAGAGATCATCCTGCTTCACATGATTGTACAGTTCTTCGGGAGTATATCTCTTCCATACCCCATTTGGAGATAGAGCCTTAGGATTCAGGCAATACTGACATCGTAAAGGGCATCCGTGGAATGCCACAAGTGTTGTCACACCTTCGCCATCCACGCCGATTCGATGCCTGCTAAGTCCTATGAGAACAGATGATTTCACTTGCTTACTTTCTTTCCTTTTACTGTGAAACGCCAAAGTTTTTTGTGAGAATCATCTTTTCCAACAGCTATGCGAAGTGTAGGTTCGTCAAGTTCTATTATGCGTTTCTCTGGAATAACTACAGGGTTTGGGGCAGTTTCCTTAAATGCGCAAACTGCTTCTTCCCACATTTCATTGACGCATTTCACAGGACCGTCAAAGACATTGCCATAATTGTCTTCAACTGTTCTTATGAGGATGCCACCACCAAATTTCTGTTTCTCATTACTTTCAAAAGTCAAGTCAACGCCATAATCATGTATGTACCAACAACCAGCATTAGCATTTCTTGGGTAGGTAACGGTCGATTTTTTGTTTATTCTAAGATCATCATAATTAGCACCATAGAAGTAAAACTCAATCTCGTTTATGAAATACTTGTTGCCCTTACTTTTGATGCAATAGTTACCCATAAAGAACTTTGCCAAATTTGGGAACAAGGCATCAAGTTCAGATTCATTCAATGACTTGTTGACTTCAATGAGTCTTTTCATTAATTCTTTCATTGCTGTAATATGTATTTTATTTTTTTCTAAAAGTTTTCTCTGAGTATGTCATCTTTCTCTTACTGATAATGAGGACAATCCTTGTTGTCTTCAAGACCGGCTAATGGTATTTGTACACCCTTGCATAGATTCTTCTGATAGTTTTCCTTGATCGTCCATGTCAGACAATTCAATGCACCTCCATGTTCCTCAATGAACTCACGCATCTGCACCTGATAGATATGGCCTTTGTATTCAGGGAATAACTCCTTGTATTGCTTCAAGGCTTCTGCGTCCGTGATGGTATTGCCTATGCCAGGGATTATGATGAAGTCTTGCGTCTGTAGGCAGTTGATATAAGCCCAGCTCAAATCGTCATATTCACTAAGCTCCAGTTCGATAACATCAAAATGTTCACTGAGAGCATCGTACATCTGTTCTGCAATTTTCTCGTCATACAATTCAAGGTTAACCAAGACTTTGGGTCGTCCCAACGTATTGTAGCCAACGTATCTAACGATACCATCTGTATGTCCGAAAGTGTCTTCCTTGTCCCAAGGGAGCCATACAATAATCAGATTGGGTTCAAGAAATGCGTCTTTGAAAAGCTTTTCTATCTGCTTTTTACAGAGTTGTGGATTCTCAGCTAACACCTTTTCGGTCATAACGACGAATGCAGTCTCCTCGTGCTCCTTATTTCCTTTACAGAACACCAAGTTGCCTCCATCAAGAATGATAGGTATGTTTACAATTTTGTATTTCTGTGCAAAAGGGCTGTTCTTGATAACCTTATCAACGTCAGTAATGTATTTCTTTTTGTCTTGCAGATAATCCGGATTGAAGATGAACCTCACGAACACATCTTCACCTACCTGTGCAGGCATGAAATCTCTGACCCAATAGTCTTTTGTATGACAGACCATTCCCACAGCTTTGTGATATGACCTCATTACGCCATGCAATTGTTCTTTTAACTCTGGGTAGTGCCTGAAGAGCAGACTTGAGAAAACCGCCAAACTCTTTTCTTTTTCTGTAATTATCATATTGTTTTTTTGAATGAAACATGATGATTTGTCGACTAATCACGGTACAAAGGTACATCATTTTGCCTTTCAAAAACAAGAATTTTTCGTTAAATCGGGTTAAGCTTTTTTGAGCATTTATTTACTGATTATCAATATATTATATTATGTTTTTATTGTATTTTATTGTTACTTTTTAGAACATTGGGAGTCAGATGGTTGAGAGATTCAAGAGTCATCTGTTTAAATCAAAGTTTGCCTCAAATAAAAATTTCACCAGACCTGACCTTTCTGACCAAATCTTCCTTGGGAAACTCTGGATTGTACCATATATATGACACGTTTCTACCATGCTCCATGTCGAACTTATTTATAATATCTTTCATATCCTCGGGCAGTTTGTTTATGCCAAATTCATATAAAGAAGCAGGTATCTGGTGGTAGTAGGCTCCTGCTATGGCACCCGTAATCGCCCCCATCGTATCAGCGTCACCTCCAAGAGAGATACAGAGTCGCAAGGCATCTTCATAGTCTTTGCTATCAAGGAATGCAATGATAGACTCTGGTACTGTACCTTGACAGCTACCGTCAAAACTGTATGTAGGACGAATATCATCACAGGTTCTATTCAAGTCATAATCGAATGTCTCTGCTATGTATCTACGTATGTCTTCCTTGGTGTGTCCTGTGCGTGCCAGGAAGATTGCCGCCGCAGTTGCCTGAGCACCTTTTATTCCTTCCGGATGGTTGTGGGTAACCTCTGCGGACTTCTTCGCGACCTTCAAGGTCTCTTCCAATGTAGAGAAGGCAAAGCCAACAGCTGCAACTCGCATAACAGCTCCATTGCCCCAGGATTTATAGGGCTTCGGATTGTCAGAGTGCAACCACTCAGAAAACATATTGCCGTAGGCTCCCATAGGATGAGGGTATTTGTGTCCCCAAGCCTGCATACGGGCGACCAGCCCTTTCTTCGTCAGCTTTTTGTCGTTCAGAATCCAATCTGCTACGGCTATGGTCATGATGGTATCATCCGTATAGTCCATTCTGCTGTCCTGAAGAACGATGTCCGTGCTCTTGTTTGGACTGAACTCATAGATGCTACCTGCAATGTCTCCAAGAACTGCGCTTGTCAGCAGCGGATTATAGTAGTTCAATGATACATTGCGTGGTTCATTAACCTTTATCCGTGTATTGGTATAGTCGATGCTTTCATACCATCGTCTGAAGGTATCAGGCGTTTCTCCATATCCCCAATGGCAGAAACGGTTGAATAGAATGGCTTTCATAGAGATAGGAACTCCATCGTTAGCATGGAAATCCCCAAGACCATGCTGAATGTAACATATCGTTTCACTGTAAAGACCATTCTCATTGCCAAAATGAAAATAAACCCAATTTTTCTCATACATGTGTCCTACGTGCGCCCCATAATCCTCTGGCACATTCTTGCCATAATAGAAGCAATGCTTCAAGTAAGGCTCCAAAAGGATGTCGTAGAACTTCTGAGGCAGGTATATGTTGCTTACGGGAACCGCCTTTCTGAAAAGAGGGGCAATCTCCTCGTCCTTGAAACCTGCGATGCCGCATCCGATACGTGTAACGAGAAACTTCATATCTGGATTTCTCTCAGCAAAATTTATAAATTGATTAACGTATGGTCTGATAGTTTCAACACCTCCCTGCATGGTCGGTATAGCATAGGACTGGCCAGTGAGTCCTACACCTACTCCCCACTCAGCACCGAATTTCTTGTGAGCAGCTCTTGCTGCACCGCCCATGTGATGACCGGCGAGGTTGCTTCCAAATACGAAAATCTCTCCCTTTTCAAGGACATCTATTCTCTCTGAGGCAATATTGGGATTCTCTGTTCTGTTTTTATTCATGTTTGTTAGGCTTTAATATATTGACAAGTTTGTCGAATCCATTGTCTTTTTTGAGGTTCCCTCGTGTTATCTTCTGGGACATCCCTTTATGCCCCTTGGTAATCAAGCGACCTTCTTCTTCCAGTTTATTCCACACTTCTTCACCAAAGGTTTCCTTCCAGAGGGACTCAGAGCGTAGAATGAGAAAAGTCTTGTCTGTTTTCGTAGCAAGATACTTTGCCAACAGGTTGGTGAATATCGTCGAAGGCAAATGCTTTATACCTGCTGAGTACCTGAACTTCTCGGAGTGATAGCCGATGAGCTGAAAGAACGCAATGTCATGGTAGATAGGATGATATATCTCTGATGAAGGCTTGCCGTATGCCTCTATTGCAAGTTGGTCAAAAGCCTTTTCCCAGTATTTCGCTCCTTGAACTCTTGAACAGTCATTTCCGTCATAGATACCTTCTCCCTGAAAGGTCAAGGCATTTCTCAACAGAGACAACAGCTGTTTTTTTTCGGTATCGTCATCCATCTTCAGACATCGATTTTTGTTGACCTTTTCCACATATCCAGGGTTCAGCGTCAGAATGACCACCTTAGCGTCGAGCAAATTACCGGAAAAAGGCATAGGGGGTACGCCCACAACATACTTATATTTTGATTCCACCTTGCTGTTGAAATTGTGGATAAACGTAGCATCACCAGGATATATGCGTTCATCCTCTTCCTTGTCAGACCATAGCGTAAGCCCATAAAGGTTCTCGGCAACCATTGCCCATCCGTTTTTCAAGTGCAGGTTGTACTTGTCCACTTCAATGTTACGGAGTGTTTCCTGAGAGGTTGAGATATACTTGATAAAGTCACGTTTTAATGTTGGCGAATTTGCATAGCGTGAGGCTATCTCATTGTAGCTATAATGCACATCATCGAAATGACACACTACCTTTTCACCATTGACACTCTCCTCCCAATAACGATAGAGTATCTCTTCTGTCAGCAACTGAAAAAGTTTCTTAAAGCTATTTCTTTCTGCTAACTCTATTGTAAAGACGTAGTTTTCGTCAATGCGCAATAGTTCGATATAGGAAGCTATACTTTGCTTGGCCGTATTCTCATAGTCCTGATAAGCGGGATGTTCCATGTGTCGCTCTATGTCTTCCAAAAAATCAGGCAATAGATTTGCTCCACGCTTTAGCCGATAAGCTAATTGTGCAATTTTTGTCCAATCATCAGTTACAGAATACTCATGTGCACAGCCGTCTATGTATGAGCGTACCGAATGAGGTAATCTCAAATTTGAAGTTCGGATAACTGTAATTGTTTTCATAACCAGATATTATTAAAAGTCAAAAGGATATTTTCTCCATTCCTTGGATGCACTCGCCTTATCAAAGGCTTCTTCGTCAAAAGAATACACATAGAGGGTGCGTAGGGACGCAGTTTTTTCCATGTCATCAGGAAGCATAGTACTGCATGCACGATTATCTTCCTGTTCATTTTTTGATAGAAAGCCAGAAGCCTCCATCTTACGCATGAAGTTACGCCGATCGTACTTCTTCTCATGTATCAGTTCATAGATACGCTGCAGTTCGTCCATCTTAAACTCATTGTCCAATAGTTTGAAGGCGATGGGCGACACTCTCAGTTTCTCCTGTAGTTTCTTTCTCGCCATACTGATAATCTCAGCATGATCAAAGGCTAAAGGTGGGAGGTGATTCCACTCATGCCATTGCGCCTTGTTTGCATCGTCACCGGCCAACACCTTGAAGTCATTTTTGCTCACTAAGGCAAAGAATGCAACCGTCAGCACCCTTTCACGAGGGTCACGATTGACACCGCTGAATACATGGAACTGCTCCAGATATACATCTTTTATATTTGTCTCTTCGCAAAGTTCTCGTTTGGCTCCCTCCTCTACCGTTTCGTCCATGCGGAGGAAACCTCCCGGCAAAGCCCAGCTACCTTTATATGGTTCCAGACCTCGCTCTATGAGGAGAATATTTATGCTTGACCCATCAAAGCCAAATATTACACTGTCTGTAGTGACAGCAGGATGAGGATATTTATATGTGTACATACTACATGGTTTTTCAATTACTGGTGCAAAGATAATGCGTTATTTTGACGCAACCAAATATTTTGGCGTAAAAATGACGCGATAAGCGGAAATTTTGATTATTCCGAGTTTTTTGAGCATAAATGGCGAATAATTATCTGCTATCTTCTGTAATGTTGTCACCATAAAAGCAAAGGTGCCTACTCATCACGAGCAAGCACCCAGTTATTATGAAAAAAAAGTTATTAGTGCGTTATATATTCATGGAACAGGCATTGTATATGACTATGTACACATGTATAAGTGTGTACATGTATTCATTAACACACTACTGAACGCCTGCTTCAAGCGTAGGCTACTTGGACAGTATCACGATAGTGAATCGGTTGGCTTCATTCGCTTCGTACTTGTCTATACCGCCATAGTTCTCAATCTGTATCTGGGAGTCTTTTATACCACGTTCCACGAGATACTTGGCAATAAAGTTGGCACGTCGTTGGCCGAGTTCCTGGTTTCCTGACTGAGTACCTGTAGCACTGTCTGCTGCACCTGATATTGACACTTTCAGATTCTCATCCTTTGCGATACGCGCAATCTCATCGAGATTGACCATTTGAGAATCGTCAACGAGTTTGTCCGAGTTGATTTGAAAGAAGAAATACACAGGTGTTCCCAGACCTATTCTTATCTGGTTAGTGTGACCATCTTCATCTGTCAATCCCGCATTCTTGCCATTGCCATCCGCTTTCCAATCCTCAGAGTCCATGTTGCTATCCTGTAAGTTTGAAGAGTCTGACATGTTGAGACGGGCACGGAGAGAGTTGAGACCGCTGTAGCTGTTTTTCGGATAGATGGTTTTGACATCATCTTCTCCAGCCAGTCGTTTTTGAAGACGGGCATTCTCCATTTTCATCTGGTCGATGTAGTCTCTCAGATATACATTTTCCTCAATATAGGGAGCAGCGTCAATGACACGCTTCCAACCTGTCTTGCCGATGGTCAAGGAAAGACCTGCTGAGACGGTAAGCATGTGATCCCCGAATTTTGTTGAGGTGCCGATGTCATCAAAGTTCTTGGCTGTTGTCATTCCGCTTATCCCAGCAACGAGATGAAGACGGTCATTGAGGCGGTATCGTGCCTCGATACCATATGAAAAGGCGAACGGATGGCTGCCACTTGAACCTCCTGAGCAAGTACATGAGCCCGACCAGTCAGAGTTGTGTATCATACCAACTCCAAGATATGGTATCACATCCCAAAGAGGTATTCCACTCTCGTTACAGCGTATGCCGGATGTCAGGTTATACATGAAGTCAGCGTGAATGAACTGATATTTCATGCTTTTGAACTCAGCATTCTTGAATGACAGTCCTTGGAATCCTATACGTCCACCGATTGCGGGTGTGAACCACTTGCCGAGTCCCACCTGCAATGCAGGCTTCACTCTGTCGAACACATCCCCACAACCGATGGGCGACCCAAGAAAAGCAGAAGCCCCGCCCTTTACTTCAATGAACCAATTTCTACCCCAGTTGGCTGCTTCGCTTACATTCTTGAGATATGTAGGATTGCCAGACAAGAGCATAGGCTCCTGACTGAACGTTTTCTGATGAATGATACTGTCCTCATACTGGTGGACAGGTTCTGCCTTTATCGTCATTGCTGCAAGGCAGGACATAGACATGATAAGAATTTTCTTTCTCATTTTGTGTTATGGATTTAATTGTTAATACGAGGTGTAAACAAACGAGCTGATGTCACATTTTCTTTTTTCTGCTGACAGAAGGCTTGCACATCTTACGAGCCATGGCCAGGCATCGGCGTGCCCACTCACGGTCATCTTCATCGGGACGTTGTCCCCAGCCGGAACTGGGACCACCTCCACCGCCACCATGAGTCTGAGCGATGGTTGTAGCATCATCGATGAAGCCACATACCAGATTGAGCGCAACCTTTACGACATGGTTCCCTTCCTCTGCCAGCTGCATGAGCAATGTACCGTCGAAGTCGAGTTTGACATCATCTGGCAGTTTGGGGAAACGCGAAGTGAACTCCTGTGCCATCGTATCAAGGATGACACCATTCAGATGATAGCTCATATTGTGAGCCCATGAAAGTTCAGACCTGTTGGCTTTCTCTTCCAGTTCACTTGCCTGCAGCTCTATCTCCGCCTTATCCTTGCGGAGAGTGTCAAGCAACTGGTTAGTCTCATCGAGCTTCTTCTCTTTGTCTGCCAGTTTCGTCTCAACCAAAGCCTTCTGCTGCTCCAGATGCTGAATCTTACGGGCAATCCCCGCACTGATGCTATCGCTGTTGGCTTGCAGTTCACGTAACGGTCGGAGCTCATCCTCCAGCCTCTCCTTCTCTGCCTTCAGATTCTCTATCATTGAGGTGAACGACTTCTGTTTCTTCTGGGCAATAGCCAATTCGACATTGAGGTCTTTCAGAGCCCTTCGGGTGTTATCCATCTGAGCTTCGAGTGTCACACATTCGTTGGCGAGCCATCGCCGGTACTCTTCCGTCGAGCGGTGCCTGGCACCAGTCTCTGTTATCGACACCCCTCTTGTAAGACCCCATTTCTCGTTCACCTTAGCCAGCTCATCATGCAGCGCAAGCATGTAGTTCTTGAAATCAACACGGTTCTGACCATGGAAGATTTTCTTGAATGCGAACTTCTTTTCCTCGTCAATAGGAAGAAGCGCACAATGCACATGAGGGTTTTTCTCGTCACAGTGGACAATGAACGATATGATGTTTTCTTCACCATATTTGTCAGCCACGAAACGATAAATGTCCTTTGCCCATTCCTCTATCTCTGGCATTCTGCGGATGTGCTCATTGCCCTTCTTACTCTCGAAATCCACCTCTTGGTTGCCAAAGGCTAACTCACGCATACGTTCTGTAGAGCCACCGAATATGAAGTTGACCACTGTTCGGTAGCGTGGTTCATCCAGTCCCTCGTTGGGGTCTTTGATGCCACGTGAGGCAAGATTTTCTGCCATACGTCTTGTCAACGGACGGCTCTTGTCTATTGGGGTCACGATGCCACCCCTCTGGATCTCGAAGTTGAGATGTTCGCGGCTTCTGTCGTAGTTTCCCTCACGCATAGCCTGCTCCCATCCCTTGTCCGTCCATGCCCTCAGCTCTTCGTTGCTTGACTGTGCAAGTCCCTTGGAGGTCTTGATGTCCATGACTTGTTTTCCAGCTTTACTCATATTCAAATGTTTTTTTAATACCATCTCCAAAGCTTTTTTTCAGTCGGTTAAACATCGTCTCAGAGACGAGCATTTCTGACCCAGCTTGCTGTTTATCTGGTCAGCCCTCCCGACAACGTTAGGAGGTCGGGGTATTAGGCTTCCCGAGACTGAAAAAAAGTGGCACGTGCAAGCACGCTGCCTATCGTTGCTTAACTCCATTCAGCGAAGTGCCTACGGAGCGTCTGAAACGCTTTGGCGAGATGGTTATTAGAAAGGATGATTCAATAGTCATTGTTTTCAGCAGGAGAAGAGACCGAAGGGGTCTGGGTCGGTGGCTGCTTATGTCCCCTCATTGAGGGACATGGAGGGTTATCGTAATAGGTGGATTCAACACCTGAGCTGTAATGCTCAAAGATGCAGTCCATGAGGATTACCTCACCCTTGGAATACTCCGATGTTACCTCTGCCATATAACTGGGCTTGCTGTTGGTGCGTAATGCAGCAGCCATGATGCCAAGTGTAGCAATCACTTTGTGCCAGTCCCAGACATGGTCTTTGCCGAACAGGAGACCGACCGAGTCAGATAACTCTTCAGGCAATTGTTTGTGTGCATCGAGGACATGAAGCATCGATACTGCCAGGCCGTCGAATATGACAGTCTGCTCATTAAGCACATGTCGTGCAGGTATTCCGCCATTCCCTTCTTTCTTTGCCATGTCCAACTTCAAGGCATAATACTGGTTGTAAGATTCCGCCACCTCCTTTGCTCTTGTCCTGCCTTTGAGATAGCGAACAAACTGCATGGCGCAGAAGTCGAGAATATCGTCTGGTGTCTCAACAAAGAGAGACAGACGCTGTGAGAGGTTGACCGAGAAGATGAAGCTCTTGGAGTAAGGCTTGGTTGAAATATGTCCGAGGTTTGCCAGCCCTGCGATAAATTGCCGGACAGTGGCACGCTGCCATTTCCATTGGCGTGAAAGTTCTGAGATGGTGGCAACGAACTGGCCAGGCAGCAACTGCAACGCACCTTCGGCTTCAGGTGTGGCGTATGCACCAGCGGATGCTCTGGACAACAGGTCGCAATAGGCTTCGAGCTTGCTGTAACGTTCCTCCGATTTGGGTTTGAGGAACTCCAGCAATGAACGATCCACACTTTGTGGAGTCTCTCCATCAGAAGAGACATGTTTTGATGATTGGTTCATTTGAGTCATTCTTTAATTTGATATGTTATTTACCAGAGCAAGTGTTGTCTAATCTCTGCCACAAACAAGTGGCATTTAATAGTAGTTTTTGAAAATCTGTTCCATCCGTTCGTCATGTTTTTTGAGCGGTTCGGAATCATCACAAAGCGCAAGCACTTTTTCAGATGGGTAAAAGACCGCTGCCATACTGAGTGTGAAGAACAGATGAAAGACACTGTTCATATACGGAGTGGCATAGCAGACCATAGCCACAAATACAGTGAAGAACCAAAGCCGCTTCCTCTCATGCAACAGTCTCAGTGCGCTAACCATAATTTTTCTGGATATAAGAATCAGAGTAATGAGACTGGAGAGAGCCACAGCTATATTCGGGTCTGTCATACAGCAGCACCAGTTGATGAAGATGAGAAGGAACGTAACCATGCTGACATAGAAAAGCTTGCTGTTACGGAGTGAGACCATCTTCCACATGAATGTTTTCATGAACTTGTATTTCTTCTTGTATAGACAGAAGAATGCCACCAAGAGCAGGAAAGGGAAGATGAAACGAATGATGGTAAGAGTCAGTATCATATTTAATCGTTATTTTATTTGAGGATTATTTTGAGGCAGATTCCAATGACTCCAGTCGTGCAGCAATGTATCTGTTCAACTGGATGTTGTAACTGGGAGACATCTGATCAATCTCCGGGTCTTTTGAAAGCTTTTCATCTGCCTCAATCAGGAGACGAAGATACAGATCGACATTAGAGCCATGGTCAGTCTGAGCGTGGATGTCCTCCTTCTCAGTTTTTAGTAGAGAGCCGACAGGCTGCATTGTATCGGGGTCAATATCATCGGGCAACTGATAGGCATTCTGGATGCTTCGCATGACCAACAGAGAGAAGAACACAATCAGGCACAGTATGGATTTGGCCATCAGGTTCAAGTCAAACACCATCATTGCCAGCACAGCCAGTGCTATGATGGTAATGTAGAAGGCATATACCTTTTTCTTAGTATTCATAATCGTCGAGTTCAAGTTTTATTATTCCAAAAGATGCTTTTTCGATAATGTATTCAACATCACGCAATGTGAGGGCATTCCTCTTGACACGTACAGATGCGGACGGGTCTTTCCTGCACAGGGCTGCCACTCCTTGGTTCAAGTCATATTCACTTATATTCCATGTGCGTGATTTGATGAAAGAGTAATGCTCTCTGTAACTTTGAAGAGTGATAGCCTTGTAGAACAGGGTTTTCAACACACCATCCTGAGGTATTCTCATCTCTATAAGCCTTTCCGTGTCTATGACCTTTATCCATGTCCTGTTTTTATGTATGATGTCAGCAATGAGATAAAACGTTCTTTTCTCCATCAAAGACCGCAGTTGAAGTCGTTCATGATTTGAACATGTTCACGTTTCACCTTGAAGGTTCCACGCTTCTCGTGAAGACGTAGGTCTTCAAAGAGGTCAGCTGACATCACCTCAATGGAGTTGTATATCGTGACATTGAGCTGGTGGACAAGTCCGTCAACATGTGTCTTGCAGTTAATCTTGAACATCCGTTCCGTGACGGGGAAGCAGTAGGCGCAGCTCTCATGGCCGAAGACCGTATCAACTGGTGGTTCCAGATGATAGAGGATGGCAAGATCAGCATTCATTTCCAACATTTCCAGGACATTCTCCATAGACTGAGGCTTGGGAACGTCATAGAGAAGAATGGCGTAATCCTCATAGGAAGTGACCTTGCTGAGGAAAACATTATCTATGAGATCTGGCAGGATTACTGGTCCTGACGTTTTGAATTTGTAGATGGCTTCCTGTAACATTTTCGAGGTTGATTAGAGAGTTGATATGTATAAACGCATGAGCTGTGTTGGCAATTTATCGGACAGTTCCTTGTCTAAAAGATGTTTGCTGTCAAGCCTTGAAACAATCGCCTGGAAGTCCTTCGCAATATCTGTCATGGCTTGTGACTGCTCGGGAGTAAGCATTGCCACGCTAAAGGAATCCATCGACAGGTATGGCTGGAGCATCATCCACAGATAGGCATTGGCTTGAAGAGCATCTTTTATCTTACCTCTTTTTAGTACCTCGTGGCAGATCTTTGCATTGAGAATCAATCGGCGGTTGGTTCTCATGGACATATAAACCAGTGCTTCCTCTGCTGAAATTATTTTTTTGGAGGCATTTGAATATATACTTGTACAGATGTCGGTTGTCAGGTTCGTAATGCCAGTCATATTCATTGAGGAGCATTTGTCAAGATGCGCAAGAAAAGAGCGGAAGTGTCTGTCCTCATTGGCTATGTAATTGAGGAACTCTTTCTTTGAATGGATTCCCATCCTGTTCACCTCGGAAAGGTACTTGGAGTAGTCTGCAAGTATCTCATGTACATCTTTATTATAGATTGGATTCTTATCCAAGCTGGAATAGAAATTACCAGCAGCCTGTTTTAAGGAATCAAGTCCACTCTCTTCAGCATATTTAGATGTGTGTAATTTCACGTATGCCACATCGCTCAACGTGCATTTATCAGCCAGTCTTAGCAGAGCCGTGCGGATGGAATCCGTGTTTTCCGCAAACACCATTGACAAGCCGGCATGAGCTGTGAACGCAGGGTCTTTCTCGATGTAATGAAGTACTGTATCTGACAACTCTTGCCACTGGTTGATGTAAGCAGCCATTTGTTCAGAATTGACTACTTGTTGTTCCTGTATGGAATGAAAGAAGCTATTATATTTCCTCAAAGCGTCATCAGAAGACTCAAAATCATATTGAGTTCCAGTAGAACACGAAGAGGAAATAAATAAGGTACATAAAAAAAGCAAGTGAAAGATTAAACTCTTATGAGTCTTTTTTCTTTCACTTGCTTTACTTTCTTTCATTTCGCTTTTGAGACCTGAAGCAGAAGGGTTGCAAAGGCAACGCTGATAATGGAAACAGTGTGGTATTATCCTATATTTCATTGGCATTTATGTGTTAATTTCGAGTGCAAAGATACGGATATTTTTCCATACCACAATGAAAATAATGCCACTTTAAATTATTTTGTTATTCATACTCTATAAAGTATGATAAATTACCAACCATGGAAAGTATTAAACAAGGTTAAATAATCAAGAAAGGTTAATTATATTGCCTCAGTATGATTATTATTCTGAATATAATTTGTAACTTTGCACGCAAAATAGAATGATGCGTATGACCGAACCTCACTACCACAAATGGCTGGCTGTAAGGTTAGGTTGTATCTAACCATCATAATATCAGATAAATACCTTTTTATAATGGCAAAAATTGGCTACATCATGGCTATCTCCCAGTACGACAGACTGGAGGAAGACCGAAAGTGGATGAACGACTATGGTTGCATCCGTATCGTTGAAGAAAGTGACGAGAACGAACGCAACAGACCGCTCTGGAAACAACTGATGGTTGCCCTGCAAAGGGGCGACGAACTTGTTATATCCAAGTTTTCCAATGCCTTGCGTGGCAGTCGGGAACTGGCAACATTTCTGGAATTTTGCCGAGTCAAGGTCATCCGTATTGTCAGCATCCATGACCAGATTGATTCAAGGAACGAGCTGTTTCCCGAAACAAGGCCGTCCGATGTATTGGAAATGATGGGGGCTTTGCCGGAAGAGGTTCTTGCCCTGCGTAAGTCTGCGGAGCATGTAGTCAATTTACAGGAGAAGATGATAGTGTCACTACCTCCCGTCTCGTCAGCAAAGATGCAGAAGCTCGACAGAGAAAAGACAGTCATCAACCTGTATGTTGCAGGTCATCCCATTGATGAAGTATGGAGAGCCAGCGGTTTCAGAAGCCGAAGCTCTGTGTTCCGCATACTGAACAAGCATGGCATCAAGCTGAACCGTGGCAATCATTCTGGGCCAATCAAGAGAAAGGGCATATCTGACAATCCACAAGACAAAGAATAAATAGCATGAAAAAGATACTGTTCCTACATGGTTTCTTTGCTACTGGCAGCTGTCCTATGGCGAGAGCACTGAGGGAGGCCTTTGATGGGCAAGCCATCGTGCTGACTCCCGATCTGCCTCTCCATCCCAAGGAAGCACTGAAATACATACGCATGCTTATCGACAAGGAGAAGCCAGACCTGCTCATAGGCAACAGTTGCGGGGCTTTCCTTGCACAGATGCTTTCTCCTGTCGTTGGCATCCCTGCCCTACTTGGCAATCCTCATTTCAAGATGACGGACTTCCTGAGAGAACGCATTGGCGAACATGAGTACAAGGCTCCGCGCATGGACGGTAATCAGACAATAGTCATCAACGAATCACTCATCAATGAGTTTGGGGAACTCGAAGCCACACAGTTTGATTATTGCAATCCGTATTACAAGGATCGTGTGTGGGGACTCTTTGGTGAACAAGACACACTGGCTCATTTTGAGCCGTTGTTCTTGCAGCACTATAACAACAGCTATCACTTCCCTGGCGGACACACGCCCACAGAGCAGGAAGTCAGGACTTGGTATGCCCCGTTGGTACAGAAGATGCTCATGGAGTATTCAGTTAAAGAAGAAAGATTTTTCCGTCACTTCAAGGGAGGAATGTACAAGTATATCCATTCCGCATATGACAGCGAGACTCAGGAACGCATGGTAGTATATCAAGCACTATATGGTGAGGAAGCATACTGGGTTCGTCCCGAGAAGATGTTTTTCGAGCAAATAACAAGAGACGGAAGAACATTTAACCGATTCACAGAAGTAGACAGATAAAGATGGAAACATTCAAAGACGTTATATCAGGTGACCAACTTGTCTTGGTCGATTTTTTCGCCACATGGTGCCAGCCATGCAAGATGATGCACCCCATCTTAGAACAGGTGAAGGAAGTGCTGGGTGACAGAATCCGCATCATCAAGGTAGATGTGGACAAGTATGGAGTGACAGCAAACCAGTATGGCATACAGTCTGTGCCCACTCTCATGTTGTTTAGACACGGAGAAGTACTTTGGAGAACAAGCGGCGTTGTGCAAAGAGCAGAGCTGTTGGCAACGATTGACCCGTTTTTAAGATAAATGTCATTATGGAACAAGAGATAACATTACGCGATGTGGCCAACTATCTGGACAATGTCGGCATCCAGTTCTTGGTGACAATAGGGTTGGACGGCAAGCCTAAGGTTCGTCCGATGCAGTATATGGTGTTGGAGGATGGGAAACTATGGTTCTGCACCAATTCTAAGAAGGAGGTCTATGCAGAACTGCAAGCCAATCCCAGTATTGAACTTTGCGGCTGCAAACTGGAAAAGAACGAGATGCAGACTCCTTGGATCCGTTTCTCGGCTGAGGTTATGTTTGAGGAAAGGCAGGACATTAGGGATGCCATCATAGAAAAGAGTGCCATAGTGAATGCGCTATACAAGAACATGCGAGACAACCCCATCTTCAAGGTGTTCTATCTGAAAAACATCGACGGGTGGATGACCAACCTCGGCCATGTTAAGGGACTGGAGAACAGAGATGAGTTTGCAAAACCCATACATTTTAAGTTTTAAGGCATAATGTAATAATCATCATGCAGATTGCTTTGGCGGTCTATCTGCGAACAAATAACGTATGGACATGAATAAAAGAGAATACACACAAGCCAACAAGGAATGGCTTACAGCAAAAGCACAGGAAGAGGGAGTGAAACCACTCCCCAAGGGTATATATTATAAGGTATTGGCAGAGGGCAAGGCTGACGGAAAGCATCCTACGCCTCGAAGCATTGTCACTGCCCATTACACAGGACGTACCATCGACGGCAAGCAGTTTGACAGCAGCCGTGGCGGTGCTCCATTGGCAATCCGTCTGTGTGACCTCATTGAAGGTTGGATTATCGCTATGCAGCAAATGTGTGTGGGCGACAAATGGGAGGTCTATATCCCTGCCGAGATGGGTTATGGCAAGTTCTCACAACCAGGCATCCCCGGAGGTTCCACACTCATCTTCGAGATAGAACTTCTTGGCATTGCGTAAGTAAAGGAAACTAAAGTGGCAACACGTCAGGGCGAAGAACTCACTCCCCTTGTTTGTGTGGATGACAACAAATATTACATCGAACTAAAATGCGAGCGTGGAACATGCGCCGTAATTGCTTTTGAATAGATATGACAGTACAAGAATACAGAAATTACATAGCAGCGGGGAATCCTGTCGGCAACGGCAGCGAAGCCCACCTCTTCATGCTCCAGATGGCACAAGAGGCTATTCGCATTACCATGGAGATAAATAATAAGTACCACACGCCAGAAGAGCTTAGAAAGTTGTTCTCCGACCTTTGGGACATTGACGTACCAGAGACATTCGGCATGTTTCCTCCTTTCAATACCGATTGTGGAAAGAATACCCATATCGGTGAGCGGGTATTCATCAATAGCGGTTGTAAGTTCCAGGATCAAGGAGGCATCTTCATTGGCAATGATTGCCTTATAGGACACAATGCAACACTCTGTACAATCAATCACAATCCAGATCCTGAGCATCGTGGCGGCATGACCTTCAAGCCTATTCGCATTGAAGACAAGGTTTGGATTGGAGCAAATGTTACAATCCTGCAAGGAGTGACAATAGGCGAAGGTGCCATTGTTGCAGCTGGAGCTGTTGTAACAAAAGATGTAGAACCAAGAACTATTGTTGGTGGTGTACCAGCTAAGTTCATAAAGAAAGTTTAGAAAAATGAAAGTAATAGCAATCAACGGGAGTCCCCGTAAGAATTGGAATACAGCCATCATGCTTCAGTCAGCACTTGAAGGAGCAAAGGCTGATGGTGCAGAAACAGAACTCATCAACCTCTATGACTACGAATATAAAGGTTGCGTCAGCTGCTTGGCATGCAAGCGTAAAGGTAGTAAAGCCAATGGGATGTGCGCGTATAAGGATGCTTTGAGCACCATCCTCGAAAAGTGTAAGGAGGCAGATGCCCTTGTTCTTGGCGCACCAATCTACTTTGGTGATGTAACAGGTATGATGCGTTCGTTCCTAGAGCGTTTCCTCTTCCCGAGCCTCTGTTACCAGGTTGATCCTGCAACGGGTGCGCTGAAGACTCTTGCTGCCAAGAAGCCTATCGGTTTCATCTACACCATGAATGCTCCCAAGGAATGGGGCGAAACGGCATACAGCTCGATGTGCTACCAAATAGAGGGTTCTCTTGCCGCCATCTATGGTTGTACGGTAAAGTCCCTTAAGGTGTACAACACCTGCCAGGTCAAGAACTATGCCGACTACGACATGGAATACTTCGATGCAGAGGCAAAGCATCAGTATCGAGACTATCACTTCGAGGAAGATAAGCAGAAGGCTTTTGATTTGGGCAAGAACATTCTATGATAAGATTATAATCTTATAAACAATGTGAGAAGAACTGGACATTAAGATTACAGAAACTCATCATACTTTCAATAGAGACAAAGGCGTGATAAAAAACTTGATATTAGACTTCGGCAAGGTGCTCGTTGACTACGACTTCGAGGCATTCTTCCGTAAATACATACCTGACGCAGAGCGTTGTCTGGCATTCACACCTGTGCTCTATAACGTAGAGTTACAGCAGCTTCTTGACCGTGAGGAGCGTCCTTTCGAGATTATCATGGAAGAGTGGATTGAGAAGAACAAGGAGTTTGAGCCAGAGATACGCTACTTCAATGAGCATTATCCTGAGATTGTGACCAATGAGGTGGAAGGCATGTACGAGCTCCTTACACAACTTAAAGCAGAGGGTTACAAGCTCTACGGTTTGACAAACTGGTGCAGCAAGGTGCATCTGACAATGGCTCAGTTTCCTATCTTCAAACTGCTTGACGGACAGATAATCTCGTCAGAAGAGAAAGTCATCAAACCTGAACCTGAGATTTATCAGAAGCTCTTTGACAAGTTCAACATCAAGCCCGAAGAGTGCATCTTCGCTGATGACAGAGCCGAAAACATCGAAGGCGGCAGACGCTTGGGCATGAACGGTATCGTCTTCACAGATGCAAAACAGTACGAAAGGGAGTTAAGAGAATTATTGAAATGACTCAAGACGAAACGACATACTGCGTTTGGATAGGCGGCTCCTGTGACTACGGACATAAGGAACGTGCTGGTGGTGCTGCCGTTGTGATAGAGCACGACGGTAGCATCATCAGTCGTGATGTCATCAGTGATTTGCATACCACAGAGTTCCGTATGATGCTAACGCTTATGGTTAAAGTAATGAACGAGCTGCCTGACGGTTCGGACATTCTTTTCCTAACCAACGCAGCCTACATCCAGAACTTTGACAAGACACCTACAGCGAAGTCTGCCAATCCAGACCTCATCAGCCAGTGTATCGAGGCGAAAACACGGCATAATTCTGTTAGTGTCAAAATCGTACCATACCACAAAAGTCCATTGCTCATCGAAACGCACGACATGGCAACAGAAGCTATGGCAAAGACAAGAAAAGAATACCACCATGACATCCAATGAGCAGGCATTGTTTGGCATGATGCAAGATTTAGGCTACAGTCATGGCCTTTGCATCACCGCCTTACAAATACTCTCGCAAGACAGGCTTGCGGTAAGCGAAATGCTGGCATATCTTTACGAGGAACAGCCTTCCGAAGAAGCTTTCATCAAGGAAATCGCAAGGATATGCGAGACATATCATCTTAACAATCAATAGTATTATGAACGAGGACAACCGTACATATATAGCCATCGACCTGAAATCGTTCTTCGCTTCCGTGGAATGCGTAGAACGTGGTCTCGATCCGCTCACCACCAATCTTGTTGTGGCAGACGTGAGCAGGACAGAGAAGACCATCTGTCTGGCCGTTTCCCCTTCCCTCAAAGCCTACGGCATTGGAGGAAGGGCACGTCTGTTTGAGGTTGTGCAGCGGTTGCGTGAAGTTAACAATGAGCGAAGGTACAAGAGCCCTTTCCATCGCCTGACGGGAAAGTCGTGGAAGGACGAGGAACTCAAAGTTCACGAAGATTGGGAAGTTGACTACATTGCTGCCCCTCCTCGCATGGCCAAATACATAGAATACAGTACACGTATCTATCAGATATACCTGAAATACATTGCTCCAGAGGATATTCACGTTTATTCCATCGACGAGGTCTTTATGGACGTGACGGCTTACCTTGATACATACAGGATGACGGCACATGAACTTGCCATGACTATGATACGTGATGTCCTGAAGAATACCGGGATAACGGCTACTGCCGGCATCGGCACAAACCTTTACCTCTGCAAGATAGCCATGGACATCATGGCAAAGAAGGCTCCTGCTGACAAGGACGGTGTGCGCATTGCGGAACTCAATGAGATGAGTTACCGGGAACAGCTGTGGGACTATACCCCAATCACCAAGTTCTGGCGTGTGGGCAAAGGCATAGCAGAGAAACTTGCTCAGTATGGTATGTACACCATGGGCGATGTGGCTCTCTGTTCCGTAGAGCGTGAGGGACTGCTTTACAAACTCTTTGGTGTGAATGCGGAACTCCTTATCGACCATGCCTGGGGATGGGAACCTGTCACGATGGACTATGTGAAAGCCTATCGACCTGAGACCAATTCGCTGAGCAGCGGGCAGGTGCTTACAGAACCCTACACATTCCAGAAAGCAAGGGTCGTTGTCCAGGAGATGGCGGATGCCGTTGCTCTCGACCTTGTGAGCAAACGTCTCGTTACAGACCAACTGGTGCTGACAGTAGGCTATGACATCGAGTCTTTGACGAACCCTGACATTCGTGACAACTACCATGGCGATGTCACCACAGACCACTATGGCCGCCAAGTGCCGAAGCACGCTCATGGGACAGCCAACTTAGACAAGTTCACTTCATCTACCAGACAGATTATGAAGGCTGTGGCATCCCTCTACGACCGGATTGTCAACCCCAACCTGCTGATACGTCGCCTGACACTAACAACCAACCATGTCATCAGTGAAGAGAGTGCCAGAACAACGAGCTCCACTCCCATACAGTTAGACCTGTTCACCGACTATGAAGCATTGGAGGCACAACATAAAGCCGAGGAAGAGGCACAGGCTAAGGAGCGAAGGATGCAGGAGACATTATTGAGTATCAAGAGCAAGTTCGGCAAGAACTCCATACTCCGGGGACTAAACCTTGAAGAAGGGGCTACAGCCATAGAACGCAATAAACAGATAGGAGGACACAAAGCATGACGGAAAAATACGCCCATATCATTGACATGCCCCACCACGTATCAAAGGTCAGACCACAAATGACCATGTACCAGCGTGCAGCTCAGTTTGCCCCGTTTGCGGCTCTAACAGGGCACAGTGCAGCCATTAGTGAAACGGCAAGACTGACAGACAAGGTGATAGAACTCTCTGAGAGTGAGTGTGAAGTTCTCAACCAGAAAATCACATTACTTTTAGCGCACCTCGACGAACATCCGTATGTCTGCATTACATACTTTGTTCCTGACTTGCAGAAGGAAGGTGGCAAATATGAGACACATTCGGGTTCCATCAAGTCCTGGGATGAGTACGAACAAAGGATTACCTTCGACGACAACAAGCAAGTCAAGGCAAATGAAATCATTGACATAAAAGGGGAATTGTTCGACAACAGAGCATTTTGAATGTCTATCACCGATTGAAGTGTAGCCACATAATGCACCTGTAGAAGCATCCAATAAGGCTGCCACTACAATTCTTAGTCATTACATGTAGAACTATGACTATCTATCCCGTCTGAAATCATTGCGCTCGTCCCCATGCCACCATGCCCCTAAGAAAGCGAACAGCACGCGGAAGACAACGACAATGACAACAATATCAAATATCTCATTCATAAGCGTTCTAATATAAGTTTGTAACAGAAATACCCATCTCTCTTGCCTTTCTTATGGTGTAATAAGTTCCTCCTCTTTCCCTACCATCATAATAGGCAATAATCTGTGCTGCATTGCATACCATAAACTCATCCCTGTCAAGGAAACACATCGGATAATAATGTTCCGACAATACAATCACCTCGTCTGCTTTTTCTATAAGTTCATCGTAACACCTCCTGTCATGTGGTTTGAACCTGCCAGCCTGTCCTCTGAAAGGTATTGCGGCGGTGAGCACCATTCCTGGGTGAGAGAGCTTCAGGGACTGTACGGTCTGAGCTGCCATAAGGTCTATGCCTGTGGCAAATCCCGAAATGAAGTTTCGGAAGCCATTGTCGTATGCTTCGACAATGGCTCGTGACAGACGTTGCCTGATAATCTCTTTTCGTGAGAAGTCATAGTAGCGATGTCCTGTGAAGGCTGCTGATTTAGCCCTGTCAAATGAGTTGTTGTTTCTTTTTTTCATTGCTGTACATATTTATATGATGTCTTGCCGAGGAATATGCCATCTGTAACATGCGCCCCGACCTGTTCTAATTGATTACTATAAGCACAAAAGGAAGAGCCGGTTGTCACCACATCGTCCCAAATGCAGACTATCTTATTCTTGAAGAAATCTGCATCCACCTCAATGTTCATACCCTCCTGTAATCTCTTCGTGCGTAATTCTTTCTTTACTTTTGTTCCATGAACGGCAGTACGTTCCCCTTTTACTCTTACATGTGAAAAACCATCAATGGCACCCGATAGCCTGCATACAAGTTCGGAGAAATACTTGTTGCGAGCCTCGTTTCGTTCCTGGCTGCTTGCAGGAACACAAGAGAAGACTACCTTGCCTATCTTGCGTCCATACTTCTTCACCAATATCTTTGCAACACATTTGGCTACTTCTGCATGGTTGTGACCATCCTTGAAGTTATAGATGATTTGTCTGTCAAAAACAGCATCAAACCCAATGTTTTTTATTCTTGCAGGATAGTAACGTAAGAAACTGCTTAGGTTCTTGTCTTCTTGTCCTTTGATGTAAACCTTGACCATGTTCATTGTTCTTCTGATTTTTATTTCCCTCTCGTTAAATCCTTTCGGACTGTGATTGGGAAGATTTTCTGCATTCAGAAGTGCGGTCAAGGCAATCAGACAAGTCTGCCGTGAAGAATACTCTTTTTCTGTGAAAAAGGAAGATTGTCCACGAAGCACGACTTGCCATTTTGCATTGAACAGTGGTAACTTCGCAGAAAATTCTCCCTAATCACCCGTCCGAAAGGAAGTAAAGAGCATCTTTACGTGAACCCTACATGATAGGACTTGCCAATATAGTAAAAGAGGATGTACTACTTTTCGCTCTTTGTTAGTCATTCGGGGTCTTATAAGTTTAGATACCACTCATTGATGTTCCACACCTCAATGTCATAATTCGTCTCATAGCCTTGGGTCTGGTAGGCAATTTCAAGTTCCTTACGGAGTATGCGCCTTGCTTCTGCTTTCAGCACACGTTTTGAGGTTTGTTCTATCTCGTCCTTGTCGAAGAACTCTTCCAACTCTATGCGATGGTTCTTCACAATGGCATTCACTGCCGCCCATTTGCTTGTGAAAACGCCTGCACACTTTCGATGGTTCATGCTATGCCATGCATCGGTTTCATAAACTACAAATATTTGTCTCATAATACTTTGTGATTATTAGGAATAGGCAGCATTGTAGCCACCTATCCCTAAAGTGAATTACTATCCTATCTCTGAAATGATGAAGTCAATATGACCAGCAAAGATGTCATCTGCCTTAATCTCATGCTCATTGCCTCGGTCGTTCTTCTCATCACCAATGAAAGTGATGTCTCCGTCTTTATCCATTCTGACAGCAAGGATAACCACGTCACAAGGCTCATCATAGTCGTATGCGGCTACGATGGGACATTCTCCCTCAAAGTGCCACTCATAGCCATCATCCACCTTTTCACCATGAAGTCGAAGTGCGGTTGCAAGTTCTTCCTGCTCTCTGTTTTTCACTTCCTGCACACTGTCATAGATGGAAAAGTCCTTCAGTCGTCCGCTACGTGTGGCATGAACTTCTTCGCCGTTCTCCTTGTCAGTGTCATACTCATGGAACTGCACTGGCACAAAGTCGATGGGTGCTGCCATCCATGAAATGTTGTTCAACGAATAGCCGTGCTCGGAAAGGAACAATTCTATTTCGTCCTCCAGCATGTGGTCGGCTACGTTTAAAACCTCGATGCGCACGTTGGCGCTGTCCATTACGATAATCTTCATAATCTGATATGTTAAGGGTTATACATTAGTCTTTATCATAGAGCCGTGAGAGGAATGCTTGCAGTTCTGCGTCCTCAATCTCTGCAAGGGTGCAAGGCTTGAAATCCTTGTCCTGCTCAATCCTCAAAGTGCCAAGTCCGTACTCGCTTGCATCATAGGTGATACTTTCCATTTCGGTTACAGACTGGTAGCCGTACTCCGTCTCTTGCAGTCCAGTAACGATGCCATAGAGCGTAAAGTCATTGCCTTCCTGCTGTCCTTCCATGATGTACCAGCGGATATTGCCAAGGTAAAACACAGCAATGCAGAGAGCATCCTTATGCTTGCCATCCTGTGAATAAAGAGGATAGTCTGCCAATCTCTTCTGCAACTCAGATGTTATCAGGCGGTTAGTCTTTGTTGCACACTCCTGGGTTCTTGCAGTGCTCGAACCTTGTTCGGCTCTGCTGTCATTGTTCTTTTGCATGTTCAAATCTGTTTTCATATCTCTAAGATTTTTTCTCCCTTTCGTTAAGTCCTTTCGGACAGGATTGGGAAGATTTTTCTGCTTTCAGAAGTGCGTACAAGACAATCATGCAAGTCTGACGTGAAGAATACTCTTTTTTGTAGAAAAAGGAAGATTGTTCACAAGGCACGACTTGCAAACTTGTTGAAGGACGCTATAACTTCGCAGAAAAATATTCCCGAAATCCTACGGACGACATGGAGGAACATTATAACTCAGAAAAGAAACCATAGTATCGCCAGAAAGGAAATCGGTTAAAACTGTATCGGGTGGGCTAATTCCAAATCATCTTGCTGTCAGTGGTGACAAAAGTGAAGTGTCATCAATACAAAGAGCCCACTTCAGAAAGAATGGAGTGTTTAGTTCCATCCTTACGGAAGTGGGCATGGATTGAAGACTTTTCACGTCACCACCTTTTGAGGAGGGTCTTCTGTTCATAGTCGTTAGATCTTGAATGGAAGACTCTCACCAAAATTGCAACATGGTTTGGGATTGGTGTGGGGCGAAGCATTATAACAGCTGGGTGGGAATGTCCTTGCAGACACCAACAGCCAGTGCGACAATAATGAAATCTTCGTCTATCTCTGATGACGGAATGTTCATGTCTCACCTTTGATAGAGTGGTTTCCTGCCCATAGTCGATACACTCGACCATGGAGCAAGGAAGTCTCTCCATCAAACTGTTAGTGTTTGCGGACATCGGTGTGGGCGAAGGTTAAGCTAAAGAAAGGATTATACGTTATAGCAGGGAAAGAAGCATGTTGAAACGAGGACAACCATCTTTATATAAGTTGAAAGAAGGGAGGGTCAATGAAGAATGTAGCTGTGAGCAAGAGCATCTTCTCGACGAATGGACATGCAGTATAGGCAAACTGATTAAGTGGGTAACGCTTGCGTCCCACCTACTCAGTTTGTTAGATACCGCATGTCGTTTCGTGATGCTCCTTCCTGCTGAGTGACCTGGCTTTACGTCATGCTCCGCTGACATAAATGAAAGGTCTCTCAGGTGGAACTCCAGTTGCATCCTTCATGGTGTGGGGCGAAGCTGTAAAACATGTGGGTGGGAATGTCCTTGCAGACACCAACAGCCAGTGCGACAATAATGAACTCTTCGTCTATCTTTGATGACGGAATGTTCATGTCGTACCTTTGACAGAGAGGCTTCCTGCCCATAGTCGATACGCTCGACCATGGAGCAAAGGAAGTCTCTCCATCAAACTGTTAGTGTTTGCGGACATCGGTGTGGGCGAAGGTTAAGCTAAAGAAAGGATTATACGTTATAGCAGGGAAAGAAGCATGTTGAAACGAGGACAACCATCTTTATATAAGTTGAAAGAAGGGAGGGTCAATGAAGAATGTAGCTGTGAGCAAGAGCATCTTCTCGACGAATGGACATGCAGTATAGGCAAACTGATTAAGTGGGTAACGCTTGCGTCCCACCTACTCAGTTTGTTAGATACCGCATGTCGTTTCGTGATGCTCCTTCCTGCTGAGTGACCTGGCTTTACGTCATGCTCCGCTGACATAAATGAAAGGTCTCTCAGGTGGAACTCCAGTTGCATCCTTCATGGTGTGGGGCGAAGCTGTATCTTGGTAAATGAAAATACTCTGGAAAAAGGATAACTCATCGTTTTCGACAAGATAAGGATTATAAAGGTCTTACAAAGAAGATTATACAGTTGTGTACATGTATTCACGTCCACATGAATACAACAACACAAAAGAATGATTGCCACCACCAGAACTGGAAAATCTGATAGTGGCAATCTTCATTATTTTAATAAACAAAGGAATAGTTCACGTTGAAACATACATCAGACACCTTCATGGTGGTAATGACCATAGACCTATCCTCGGTGGTGAAACAGTATTGGTAGGAAGTTTCATCGGATGCAGATACGAGAGTGTAGTGTTTCTTCAGATAGTCTATTATCAGACGGCTGTTGGAGATAAGTTCCGTATCAATGACTGAATACAGGGTGCTGTCGCTTCGCAAGAAACTATAGAGAATAGCCTCGTTGCCATTACCCGTCTTATATGCCAACTGAAAACTATCAGCGGTCTTGTTCTCTCCCTCGAAATGGTAACGCATCATTGTACCACTCATGTAAGTTGTTACTTCATCCAAGGACGCACCTTTGATGTGATACGGCTCTACCCATACTTTGAGCTCGGATGATGGTTTTTCAGTTTCTTCGATAATGTCATTATCACCACAAGAGGTAAACACTGTTGCCGCCAACAATGATAGGATGGCGGTTAGGAAATACTTTTTCATTGTCTTTTTATTTTATTGGTTACTAATATTTTGAACTATGTTCTCACGTCCACACATATATATGTATTCATGTCTATATGTATTCATGTCTATATGTATTCATGTCTATATGTATTCATGTCTATATGTATTCATGTCCACATGTGTACACGTCCACACATATACACGGCTACTTATCCACATGGCTACATCACCTCATGAATTTCTTTCGACCTGATTTTCTTCACCTTTCCATGCTTGGACTCATAAGCCTCTATACCTTGTTTCATTACATATTCCATAAAGGAACGGATAGTAAAGCCTTCTTTGTGGGCAATGGCTTGCACCTTGTCCACAAGGGCTTTTGAGCATATAAAGGAGAAGTGTCGCCAAGAGTCATCAGACTGTTCCTTGGTTGTTGCTTTCTTAGATGGTGCTGGAGCATCATTCTCTGGTAAAGGAGCAGCCGGCTCTTCATACCTGTCCTGCGGCTTGATGGCAGCATTTCCCAAGATATTGCCAAGCAGGATGTCCATATTCTTCTTTCCCATGGTCTTTATTGATTACGTGAAATAATCTCCTCCGTCAACGCAAGGTAGTCTTTGGCTCCATTGGAGTTAGGGTCGTACTCGAAGATGCTTTTTCCGCTTCCTGCCGACTCGGCGAGGGCTATGTTCTCACGGATTCGGGTCTTCATGGTGATGCTTTCGTAGCGTGACTTTACGGCTTGCTCAACCACCTTGTTCAGTTTTCGATGGTTGAAGCGGGCTATGAACACACCTCCCAGGCGAAGAGAGGGCTTCACTCTTTGGAGGTTGGTTACAAAAGCATCAAGCATCCTCATTCCTTTGAGCGGAAGCAGCTCAGGAGTCATGGGTACGATGATTTCATCGGCTGCAAGAAAGGCATTCGTGGTGACGATGCCCAATGAAGGTGGGCAGTCGATGAGGATGTAGTCATAGTCATGCCTGATTGGGTCAAGAAGCCTACTAAGCAGCTGTTCTCTTGCCAGGAGATTGGTTAGGGCAATCTCTGCACTCGCCATTTCAAGTGAAGATGGCACAAGGTCGAGATTGTCCCGGATATGCTTCACTGGCAATGGTGCTCCATCTACGAGAGCATCAAAGATGCTGGTCTCAATGTCATCTTCGTTAGGGATGAAATACAAGGTGAGATTAGCCTGTCCATCGAGGTCAATGAGCAGGACTTTCTTTCCCATTTGCGCCATGCAAGCCCCGATAGAGGCTGTGGAAGTGGTCTTTGATACCCCTCCTTTGTGATTGGCGAACGTAATGATTTTCTGTTTCATACTTATTTCCATTATGTATATATGTATAAATGTGTACAACTATACAAGTCCACAAGGCTACATGGCTACTTGTATTAACGTGTACAAAGTTACTGACGTTACTTGGGTTAGCCTTGTCACTTCTCCTGACAGCCTTTATAGTCAGGAGAAGTGTTAGGTCGTCAGAGTATAAACACCTCGTCTCTGAGTACTGTCACCTCTGCACCGCTGCTCACTTGTACAAGCAGTTCCTTGCCATAATCTTCAATGATTGTAGCAAAGCGGCAGCCTTTCCATGGGGTTCCCAGTTCGCAAGACTCTCCCAATAATTCTGATTCATATTCGTACATATTCTGTGTAGGTTTAATGCGAGAGCACAAGGCTTGCTCATGCTCTCGCTTGTTTCTTATTCAAAAGTGAAGACCCGAATATAGAAGTAGGTTTCTTCATTCTCATACTCATACTCGTTGATGAAGTCAACCATCTGTTCCTCTGTGCGTTCTCCTTGTTCGATTCCGGTCTTTGATACCCATTCGTTGATAGCATCCTTCACCGTATCGTAAACATCATCATAAGCGTCCTCAAATGGTTTGCCGTTTGAGCTGACACAACACTCTTCGGGGAAAAAAGAGCCTTCGTCATGGACGTAGTAAACTTCGCATCCACATTCACAAACTCGGTAACTGATAGAAAGTTCATCGTGCAGATGATGGTTTATCTCTTCAAATAGTTCGGTGCACGCATCCCATGCGCTTTCTGTCTCGAATGAGAGAAGTGCATTCTCATCATCTTCCTCATACTCTGCCCAATAGATGTGCCCTCTGACGCTGATTTGCTTTGCTCCGTAGTCGATGCCATAGAAGTCTGCCAATTCGTTCAGCCATACATTCTTGGTGTTCACATTCATGCCCTGCAGGGTCTTCCAAAGGTCGCTCACAGCCTTGCGAGAACCTGTCACCTTGTAGGTGGTAGTTGCTTGATTTGCCATAACTGTCTATTTGTTTATTGTGAAATGTGGGCGGTAATGCACCGCCACACTATTAGTATTCTGCTATTACTGCGAAGGTAGCATGATGTTCAAGCCATTCCCTTACGCATTCCATGTTATACTCGCTTGTGATGACTGCCGTTTGTTCGTCTATTGCGGTGAAACGTGTACTTTCGTAATCGTCAATCCATTCTTTCAGATTGCCAACTCCCAAATAAGCCGCATCGTTAAAGACTTCATCTATTACTGCAATGGGCGAGTTGAACCTAACAATAAGTGTCTTGTAAGAAGTAATCATCTTGTTCCCTCCTTCCTTTTCATCCATTCATCACGCTTCTTCCGGCACTCTTCAAGCGTTGCGCATACACAAGAGAAGAGTTCTCCGTCCGCATGTCGGTAGTCATATTGTACAAGTGTACGTCTCTTTCTGCCTATGCCCGACTGATATTTCTCGTACTTCTCAGCACCTGCGATGGTGCAGGTGCTTACTCCATTGATAGTCATTTTCTGTTCCATAACTGAATTGATAGAATTGTTACCATTCTGTGTAATAACTCTGGTCATTGCTTTCGCATTCTTCTGCCCACTCTTCATCTGTGAAGTCACTATGTAAGCAATCCTCGCTGCAATAGTAGGCTACTCCCATATCCACACAATAGCCTTCACGCATGAGTTTGCCGCACTCAGAGCATCTACGGCAGGCTCTGTCTGTGTCCCACCAATAATCCACAAAGGACTCAGCAATTACGTCTTCGCTTGTATTCTCGTCCCACTTGTCACGGTAGAAGTCCGCAAACTTGTTCAACTCATCCTTGCTGAAAAGTTCCTGGTCTGTGCCACTAACACCCTTGGTCAGTCGGCTCAAAATCGATTCTCTTGTCGTCATATTGATATTGTTTTTTCTCCCTTTCGTAGATCAACTACTTCGGGAATGGTTAAAAATTATGTTGCTTTCAGAAGGTGTTACGGCTATCTTGGCAAGGTTTTGATGCAAAATACTACCCGAAAGGTGTGGAGATTTTCCATCAAAGCGGGCAGCCTTGACCTTGCAGGAGATGAGACGTAACCATTACCTTCGCAACAGAATTTCTACCGATTCCCAGAAGTCGATGTATGGCAATCATTATAACAGGAGCACCCATTCGGCAAAGAAAAGGAGATGCATAAAAAAAGCGACCCGAAGGCCGCTCTTTGATGACGAGAAGGGTTATTTGCCCTTCTTTGTCTTGCTCTCCTGTGGAGCAGGAGTTTCTTCTTTCTCCACAGCTTCGTAGAACTTGGTTGCGACGAGAACCACACGGTTGTGCTTAACTCCATCGGCATCCTGCCATTCCTCAGGCTTGAAGTAGCCTTCTACCGTAAGGAGAGTTCCCTTTACGAGGCGGTCGAAGGAAGAGGTGTTCTCGTTTTTGCGCCATGCCTCTACATTCATGAAGGCTGATGTGCGGTTTGTTTCCTCGCCATTCTTCTCAGTACGGCTGATGGCCAGTGAGAAACGTGCAACGCTTGCTGTTGAGAACTGATGGATGCTTGCATCCTTACCTACGAAACCGCTTACTACGAAAGAATTTTCAATCTTTTTCATAACTTTGAAATTTTAGAAGTGAAACATTTATTTTTTACGTTGCTATCAGAGTTGGCAAGGAAAGCAGGCAAGCAAGGAATTACCGAATTATTTCACCTTGGCACAGAAAAGTTTTTTGGATGATGTCAGACGAAAAAGTTTTTGAAATAATTCAGGTAATAAGGCACTGGTACTTGATACAATGCGGCTTGCACTAACTTTGCGACGGAAAAAGTAAGTGTGTCTGCTTCGTCCAAAATAAGAAGAGGAGAAAAGTGCAGAAAATCAAGTAGTCGGTGTTAGGTAAAGGAAACAGGTATCTATATCAGATAAACAAGCGATGAACAAATATCGTGTCCATAGCCGTTGAAGGATGGTCGGAAACTGAGCAACAGCATGAAGAGATTGGGGGTGCAAGTACGATGAAAAAGACGGAGAACGCACAAGGAAGGGAACATGAGGAAGGCACACCTGGGGATTAGGATGTCGAGAGTAAACGCAATACGGTTCTCGCAACGATTCACAGAAGCTAAAGAAAGAGGTAATTCAGCAAGGAGAAAAAAGAAGGACTGACCCTGCCGTCAATGAGCAGCCATCGGGCTCAACTTATGGCATGTAAGTTTAAGTTTAGAATTACTCATGTATATATACATGTTCTCCAAACTCAAATGTTTTCATGGTTTCAAGTCTATTACCCATACTTTCGAATGTAAAAAAGACAGTTTTCCTTCAGTAGGGAGAAGGTATAAAAAAGAGCGACCGAAGCCGCTCTTTATGTAGTATCAATATGTAGATTTACCTGGCAAGGTATGTTTCAACCAGTGTATGCAGTTGTTCTATCGAGAGGTTGGAAGTACCTGTTTCTTCAATCTCTGCATACGCTGCTTTGTTTTTTGATATAACAAACTTACGCTCTTTTCCTTGTATCTCGCAAAGAAGATGGAAATTGCCTTTGTAAGTTTGTTCTACACGTACATTCTCATATAGAATGCCATCAATATCAAATGATGGTGAACTGCTATCTGGCAAGAAGCCCCAATTTGCCAGATGGTTGTTCAAGCAAGTTTCAACAGCAGCTATCCATTGCTGACCTACACCACATTCTTCTGCGTATTTACGGAACTTACAGATAGCAGAAGCAACCTCTTTGATAATGGTTTCTGCCTTTCTGATACCATTATCTTTGGCGAGAGCAAGAGCATCTTCAAGGGTTTGACCTTGCAGCTTTCCTTGCATCATAAGGCAGTGCATAGTCTCTGGAAGGAAACCTCCGACATTGAAAATATAGGTCATGTCATATGCTGGCGATAACTGCCAATGACCGTTTTCGTCCATTAGGAAAGAAAAGTTCTTATTGTGGTCATCAGTGTTGTTGGCAAGGATGTTGAACACCATCCTGCGAAATACCTCTTCCTGTGTGGATTCAGGAAGTCGCATCTTACGACATACCATCAGCAGTTTCTCGTAGCTGTCTGCTTCGGGGTATAAGGCAGCCAGTGTCTGCATGTGAAGCTTACGTTCCTCATCACGATCGAAACGATGCGTTATGAAGTGATTCTGTCCCTCAACTTCAATAAGTTCACATGGCATCATGTTGATACCAGCAGCTGTAGCCATTTTGTAATAAGCCATTTCAAGCTCAGCAGAAGAACGTGAAGGATCACCAAACTTAAGAATACAGTATTCAAACTCTTTTTGCCCAGCTATCTGTCCGCTTCTTATCTCACCAGTCTTTGGATTTATGGCAATGATGGCTTTAGGCTGTCTGCCACCTGCAGAGGTGCCAACAGCTATCAAGGATTGCATCGTCAAAGACTCATCTGGCATTATCTTTACGTTCTCACGCTCAGTGAATATCTTTTGAGCCAAGTCCGTCAAAGCTTTAAGATTGAGTTGTTCGGACTTCTTAATGCCAGATGATTCAGGGATAAACTCCAATGCTCCCATTCCTCGCTTGCCAATGAAAGAGAGAATTTCAAGAGGAGTGATTTCCTGGTTTCGGATGCCGTTCTGTATTCTCCAACATTCGAAGACTTGATTTCCCCAAGCATCAGGAAGCGAATCAGCAAGAAAAGGAGGCAATTTACGGTAAAGCTTCATTTCCTTATCTCCCATGATAGGACGACGGCTTGCAGGTGACTTGGTAGAAGCAATAAGAGGGAAAGGATCTAGTTCGCCACCGATAACAGCAGGATTGAACTCGAAGTACGAAATTCCCTTCCTGCCATCCCATGACAAACGACCGATTTCCTTGTCCCAGAGCATTATTTTAAGGGAGCTTGTTATCATGATTTCTTATGTCTAATTCGTTGAACCTTCTTTTCTGACTTGATGAGATATGCAGAATCTGGAAGTTCTGGCATCAGTTCGTCTAGAGTATTTATCTGGCCGATAGCCTTCATCAGCAATAGGAACGTACCAAGCGACATATTGCCTGACGTTCCGTTCTCAAACTTGTGAATGGTAGTAATGGTGATACCAGATTGCTCAGAGACATCCTTCTGCGTCATGTTACTACGCAGACGATAATCTTTGAATCTCGCTCCAAGCAGCTTTATCAATTCTGGTATGGAATATTCGTAATAATCAGCCATAATGTCACACTTTTATTTTATACTTTGCTATAATTTATAGGTTGTTATATAGTCTATTTTATATTACGCTTATATTTACGACTGCAAAATTACGCAATGTTTTTGAAATAAATGCATAACGGCAAGGAAAATGTTGGATAAAGAGCAAATTTATATGGTTCTGTAAGGAAAAAGAGAGCCCAAAACACAAAAAAGAGCGACCCGAAGGCCGCTCTTTGATGACGAGAAGGGTTATTTGCCCTTCTTTGTCTTGCTCTCCTGTGGAGCAGGAGTTTCTTCTTTCTCCACAGCTTCGTAGAACTTGGTTGCGACGAGAACCACACGGTTGTGCTTAACTCCATCGGCATCCTGCCATTCCTCAGGCTTGAAGTAGCCTTCTACCGTAAGGAGAGTTCCCTTTACGAGGCGGTCGAAGGAAGAGGTGTTCTCGTTTTTGCGCCATGCCTCTACATTCATGAAGGCTGATGTGCGGTTTGTTTCCTCGCCATTCTTCTCAGTACGGCTGATGGCCAGTGAGAAACGTGCAACGCTTGCTGTTGAGAACTGATGGATGCTTGCATCCTTACCTACGAAACCGCTTACTACGAAAGAATTTTCAATCTTTTTCATAACTTTGAAATTTTAGAAGTGAAACATTTATTTTTTACGTTGCTATCAGAGTTGGCAAGGAAAGCAGGCAAGCAAGGAATTACCGAATTATTTCACCTTGGCACAGAAAAGTTTTTTGGATGATGTCAGACGAAAAAGTTTTTGAAATAATTCAGGTAATAAGGCACTGGTACTTGATACAATGCGGCTTGCACTAACTTTGCGACGGAAAAAGTAAGTGTGTCTGCTTCGTCCAAAATAAGAAGAGGAGAAAAGTGCAGAAAATCAAGTAGTCGGTGTTAGGTAAAGGAAACAGGTATCTATATCAGATAAACAAGCGATGAACAAATATCGTGTCCATAGCCGTTGAAGGATGGTCGGAAACTGAGCAACAGCATGAAGAGATTGGGGGTGCAAGTACGATGAAAAAGACGGAGAACGCACAAGGAAGGGAACATGAGGAAGGCACACCTGGGGATTAGGATGTCGAGAGTAAACGCAATACGGTTCTCGCAACGATTCACAGAAGCTAAAGAAAGAGGTAATTCAGCAAGGAGAAAAAAGAAGGACTGACCCTGCCGTCAATGAGCAGCCATCGGGCTCAACTTATGGCATGTAAGTTTAAGTTTAGAATTACTCATGTATATATACATGTTCTCCAAACTCAAATGTCATGACCTCAAATGGCTTAGAACAGGAACAGAGATTGAGTTTACAGGTTTATGAAAGCCATATATATGTATATGACGAAATAAACTTGTATAAATAGCTGATACTCCATTTTTTCTTTCTCTTTACTGAAGAAAGTTAAATTTTGAGGTGTTTTGACTGATTTCAGTATAAAAATGCCACAATGAAAAGTATTTGTGGTAATTTTGCATCATCATTAGAACAGGTAATATAGATTGCAACTCATACATCTTATCGGCAAGATGTCGAGCCAAGATAGAATTGCATTCTCCCAAAAGCATGAAAGCATATGCCAGAATGAACACATACAAGTTCTTCGAGGTGTTCATGTTGAACAACTGGATCTGCAGAACAAAGCAAGATTACGCTACGTTTTGATATGAGCACATAGCAATATCGTGTTATTGAATGTTAAATATGTTAATTTTACAATCTGCAAAATTAGGTTCAAAATGAAAAGAAGAGAAAGCAAAACTTAGACAAATAGCTGATAATCAAGCTAAAATGTTTTCAAAAGGACAACGGCTCAACTATCGTCCTTTTAATACGTAAAACACTGATAATCAGATGTGTTGAAAATCTGCATCGATAAATACAATTCCCTGCTTAATGGTAAATGGAATCATATGATGGCTTTGGCACCCGGATGGACTGCCACCTATCAGAAGATGCCTCCGCTGACGACTATCGATGTACCTCAAAAAGCAGAAATGCGGATTTTTCTTCCGGAACAGGATTCCCCTTTGGGAAAGACTACATTGAATGTGCTTCCTTGCGTAAATCCTTATACCCGGAAAGAATCTTTTATTGAATTGTACAATGTAGGAAAGCAAGCGTTCACGTGGAATGCCAAAACTTCTGATTCCTGGATCAAACTCAGCAGACAGAACGGAACTACTCAGTTGCAAGAACGGATTATTGTATCTGTAGATTGGGTGAAAGTTCCGGTAGGGGAAAGGATAACGGGTGAAATAGAGGTTATATCCGGCGGTCGTCAGGAAAAGGTCTACTTACCGGTTTTCAATCCTGCTTATCCTACAGTGGGCGAGTTGAAAGGATGGTATGTGGAAGATAATGGCTGTGTATCTATCAATCCGGGAAAATACCATAGAAAAGTGGAGAATGAAGATATAAAGATAAAAGTCATAAAGGGATTGGGCTATGAGAACCAGTGCATACAATTAGGAGAGGCCGTAGAACCAGTCCAAAATCCACGCCGTTCCGGGGAGGCTGCCAAGGTGGAATATGATTTTTATACTTTTAATGCTGGTTCGGTAACGGTTTATACGTATGCATTACCTGTCTTTCCGGTGAATTCGGAACGTGGCACTTGCTTTGGTATAATGATAGATAATGGCTTGTTGAAATATGCTTCGAATAATGCAAAAGAATATTCAGGTGAATGGAGGGAGAATGTATATCGTAACAGTACGATAAACGCTGTAACCCTGAATATTGATAAGCCGGGCAAGCATACTTTGAAATTGATATGTTCTGACCCTGGTATGATTATCCAAAAAGTTGTGATAGATATGGGGGGAATGAAACGTTCTTATCTTGGACCAGAAACTACAATTGTACGATAGTTAGTTGGATTTCTGAGGATAAAATAAGGATTAAGACTGGTCGTGTTTGTGAATCACATGACGTTAAATAATATGGATTTGAAATGATATAAAAAACAGAAATAGCTCGTTATTGACAAAAGTGATATCGATGGCGAGTTTTTTCTTTACAACAATGGTTGAACGGAATTTAGTGGTGAAATTGTTAAAAACGGTGTCTAGAGTGTTTTTCGGGCAATGCGTTTTCCTTTTGCTTATCTACATCTCTTTTGGACGCTTATCGGTATGGTTTTCAAACTAACCGACTATTTCATTAAGTTTCTCTTTTCAACAGTATTTTTTATTTATGATAAATATAGAAATTGATTTTATAATATCAAAAAAGAATTTTATTCTACAAAAAACGGTGCGTGCTTTAGTTAAAGTAAATATCGCCTGCACGCTTTTGGAAAGCCTTCTGTAGATATCTGTAGAAACGTTTGGTATACTGTTGCGAAATCATTAAATTTGCAATTAAAACAACGAGAGATATGGATGCAGATACCCGTTTAAAAACAGAAGAGAAGATTATAGCCATGTTGAAAACCGTATATGATCCCGAGATTCCGGTGAATATATACGATTTAGGCTTGATATATAAGATTGATTTGCAAGATGATGGAGAAGTAGTGTTAGATATGACATTGACTGCCCCCAATTGTCCTGCTGCTGATTTTATTATGGAGGATGTACGTCAGAAAGTCGACTCTGTGGAAGGAGTTACTTCATCGGTCGTGAACTTGGTTTTTGAACCCGAATGGGATAAAGATATGATGAGTGAAGAAGCTAAATTGGAATTGGGTTTCCTCTAATAAATTGAAAGTTGAGAATTAAAATTGGAAAATAAGAATTGCCAATATGTCTAAGTTATTGGACAAGGTGTTGTTTTTTTAATTCTCTATTCTCGGATTTTTAATTTATGAGGTATTTAATTTAGTAAGATTATGAAGAACGTATATTTCCTTTCCGATGCACATTTAGGTTCTCGTGCCATAGCACACGGGCGGACACAGGAGCGCCGTTTGGTGAATTTTCTGGATAGTATAAAACATAATGCTGCAGCAGTGTACCTGTTGGGAGATATATTCGACTTTTGGTACGAGTTCAAACTGGTAGTGCCGAAAGGCTATACTCGTTTCTTGGGGAAGATTTCCGAGTTGACCGATTTGGGAGTGGAGGTGCATTTCTTTATCGGTAATCATGACATCTGGTGTGGTGATTATTTGGAAAAAGAGTGCGGGGTAACTATTCATCGTCAGCCGTTGACCTGTGAGATTTATGGGAAGGAGTTTTTCTTGGCGCATGGGGACGGATTGGGAGATAAAGATGCCAAGTTCAAATTGTTGCGTTCCATGTTTCATAGTACCACTTTACAAACGCTGTTTTCTACCATACATCCCCGTTGGAGCATAGAACTTGGCTTGGAATGGGCCAAGCATAGCCGTCTGAAGCGTGAAGGCGGTAAGGAACCTGAGTATATGGGAGAGGACAAGGAACCGTTGGTCTTGTTTACTAAAAATTACCTTAAAGATCATCCGGATATCAATTATTTTATTTATGGTCATCGCCACATTATGCTAGACTTGATGCTGAGCCGTACTTCACGTATGTTGATTCTTGGTGACTGGATACAAGATTTTTCGTATGCTGTATTTGATGGTGAAAATATGTTCCTTGAGCAGTATGTTGAGGGAGAAAGTCAATATTCCTAAAAAAGGCTACTATGCATCACGCGTAGCAGCCTTCTATAATTTATATATTTAACCAAACAATAAAATTACTTATTCAGAATAGCCAGAGTATCGCTGGCAATCATCAGCTCTTCATCAGTTGGGATAACAGCTACTGTCACTTTGGAGTCATCGGCAGAAATAATAGCTTCTTCTCCACGAACCTTGTTCTTTTCAAGGTCAATCTTCACACCCATGAATTCCAAACCTTCACAAACTTCAGAACGGCAATTGGCTTGATTTTCACCTACACCGCCAGTGAACAGGATGATGTCTACACCACCTAGAGCGGCAGCATATGCACCAATATATTTCTTGATGCGGTAGAAATACATCTTTTCAGCCAAAATAGCTTTCGGATTTCCGGCAGCAACAGCGGCTTCCAGTTCGCGCATATCGCTGGATACACCTGAAACGCCTAATACACCACTCTTCTTGTTTAGTAAGTTGGATACGCCGGTTGCATTTAATCCTTCTTTTTCCATGATGAAAGTAACGGCGCCTGCATCGATGTCACCACTACGAGTTCCCATTACAAGACCTTCCAATGGGGTCAGCCCCATACTGGTGTCTATACATTTACCATCTTTGATAGCTGAAATGGAACCACCGTTACCGATGTGGCAAGTGATAATTTTCTTTCCTTTCGGATCAACGCCAAGGAATTCGCATACACGTTGTGAAACATAGCGATGAGAAGTTCCATGGAAGCCATAACGGCGCACACCGTATTTTTCATACAGTTCGTATGGAATGGCATACATATATGCATAGTCGGGCATTGTTTGATGGAATGCCGTATCAAATACACCTACTTGGGGAACGTTGGGCAGAATGGCAGAAACAGCATTCACACCTTTCAGGTTAGCCGGGTTATGAAGCGGGGCTAAATCGTTGCAAGCGATAAAAGCATCCAGTACTTCTTTATTCAGCAATACGGATTCGCTGAAACGTTCTCCGCCATGTACCATACGGTGACCTACTGCGTTGATTTCATCCAATGACTTGATTGCGCCATATTCCGGGCTCACCAATGTATTCAGAATGAACTCGATACCTGCGGTATGTTCTGGGATGTCTTTTTCTAATATTTTCTTTTCACCGTTGGGCAAAGTCAGTTTCAGGAAAGAGCCTACCAAGCCGATTTTTTCTATACCGCCCTGTGCCAGGACTTCTTTGGTAGTCATATCAAATAATTTATATTTAATAGAAGAACTACCGCAATTGAGCACTAATATTTTCATGATGTTGTTGTTTTTTGGAGAATGATTATTTGTTTTCTTTAGCGGCAATTGCTTGATTGGCAGTAATGGCAATCATCTTATAAACATCGTCGATAGAGCAACCGCGTGACAGGTCATTCACCGGACGAGCGATACCTTGCAGGATCGGGCCGATAGCGGTAGCGTGTCCCAGACGTTCTACTAATTTATAAGAAATATTACCTACTTCCAGACAAGGAACAACCAGTACGTTTGCCTTACCTGCAATTTCTGATCCCGGGGCTTTGCTTGCACCGATGTGCGGAACCAAAGCTGCATCAGCTTGCAGTTCACCGTCAATCTTCAAATCGGGAGCCATTTCCTTAGCGATTGCCAAAGCTTCCACCACTTTATCTACCACTTCATGTTTGGCAGAACCCTTGGTTGAAAAACTTAACATAGCTACGCGAGGATCAATTCCGGCAACAGCCTTGGCGGTCTGAGCGGTACAAACTGCAATTTGAGCCAGTTGGTTGGCATCCGGTACCGGGGTTACAGCAACGTCACCCATTACAATTACACCGTTATTTCCGTATTCGGGAGCATGAGTCAGCAACAGCATGGCACCGGATACGCAAGTGATACCCGGAGTAGTCTTGATAATCTGTAAAGCGGGACGAAGTACGTTACCTGTTGTGTTGCGTGCGCCGGCCAACTGTCCGTCGGCATCACCAGCCTTGATAATGAGACATCCTAGATACAGCGGATCGACAACCAGTTTGCGGGCCTCTTCGATGGTCATACCTTTTTTCTTGCGGAGTTCGCACAGCAATTGTGCATACTCTTCTTTTTTCGGGTGGTCTGTGGGATCGATAATAGTGGCTTTACCGATGTTCCCTAACCCCCATTGTTTAGCCAGGCTCATGATTTCATCGGGGTTTCCCAATAAAATAAGGTCGGCAACACCGTCTGTCAATATTTGGTTGGCAGCTTTTAAAGTACGTTCTTCAGTTCCTTCCGGAAGAACAATGCGCTGTTTGTTTGCTTTCGCGCGCTCAACGATTTGAGAAATTAAATCCATGATAATATATTAATTATGTACGTTCTAAAGACGAGTGTTGTTTTTCACGATGCAAAATTAGCTAATTTTGCAATATCTACATTGCAAAATCAATATTATTTTTGGTTTAAAGTATGCTAAAAGTGTATGTTATTGAACACCAAACGGGATGTTTCCTTAACTTTGCGCAGTTTTCAATAAGTATTTAATAAATTTATAAGGTATGATTCGTCAGTGCGCCATTTTATTTGGCTGTTTGGCTTTGGGTGAATTGATTGTTTTTTTGACGGGTATCAAGCTGCCGTCCAGTATTATAGGAATGCTGTTACTCACCCTTTTTCTCAAATTGGGTTGGATAAAACTGCAATGGGTGCAGGGGCTGTCCGATTTCTTGGTTGCTAATCTGGGCTTTTTCTTCGTTCCGCCCGGTGTGGCACTGATGCTTTATTTTGATGTCATTGAAGCACAGTTTTGGCCGATAGTAATTGCGACAGTGGTCAGTACGGTTTTGGTACTGGTCGTAACAGGATGGGTTCACCAATTAGTTAGAAAATCAAATGGAATATTTAGAAAATAAGTTCTTTTTGCTGGCATTCACCTTCGGGGTGTTTTTTTTGTCACGTGTCTTGCAGAAAAAGACTGGATGGGTGGTGTTAAACCCGATCCTGCTTACCATTGCCGTGTTGATTCTGTTTTTGAAATTTACCGGTATCAGTTATGAAACATATAATGAAGGAGGTCACCTGATTGAATTTTGGTTGAAACCAGCGGTGGTAGCGTTGGGCGTGCCACTTTATTTGCAGTTGGAGATGATAAAGAAACAGTTGCTTCCTATTGTCATTTCACAGTTGGCAGGTTGTTTGGTGGGATTGGTGGCCGTGGTGGTCATTGCCAAATTGCTGGGAGCCACTCCGGAGATTATTTGTTCATTGGCTCCTAAATCTGTGACTACTCCTATCGCTATGGAGGTTTCGAAAGCCACGGGAGGAATTCCGTCTTTGACGGCCGCTGTTGTGGTGGTAGTCGGTCTGTTCGGGGCGGTGTTCGGCTTCAAGGTACTTCGGGTAGGTCATGTGGGGAGTCCTATTGCGCAAGGTCTTTCTATGGGTACGGCTACTCATGCGGTAGGTACTTCTACAGCAATGGAAATCAGTGGGAAATATGGAGCATACGCTAGTCTGGGATTGACTTTGAACGGAATTATGACAGCGATTTTCACACCGACAATTCTTAGATTATTAGGTGTGATTTAACAAAAAAGCTGTTATCTTTGTTATATATAGAAAATCATCACAGATTATAGAGGATTGATTTGATTTTCAATAGGTATGGTCATTGGGGTGAGCATTGCTTATAAAAAGTCTATCCGCATTTAGTAGTAACAGAGCATTCTTACAGCAGTCTGATAACTATTGTCACTTTGAATGAAATGAAGATTCTGTGATTTGTGGTGAGAAAACAAGCAACCCATATTTTATGATAGAATTTAAAGATATAACTTTAGCGGATAAAGACTTGATACAGTCCTTTACCTTAGGCAGTTTGCGTCGTAATTGCGACTTGTCGTTTGCCAATCTGTGTAGTTGGATTTTCCTGTACCAGACTAAATATGCCGTGATGGATAATTACCTGTTGCTGCGTTTCTATGCGGGAGAAGAATTGGCCTACATGATGCCCGTCGGAACTGGAGATGTGAAACCAGTTCTTGAAGCATTGATAAAGGATGCTGAAGAGATGGGGGCAAAATTGCGTATGCTGGGGGTATGCGTGGGGATGAAAGCGGACATAGAGGCGGCGATGCCCGGACGTTTCACTTTTACAGAAGACCGGGATTACTTTGATTATATCTACTTGCGTACTGACCTGGCAACCTTGAAAGGAAAGAAGTTTCAAGCCAAACGTAATCATATCAACAAGTTCAAGAAGCAGTATCCTGATTATGAATACAAACCGTTGACTCCAGATCTGGTTCCCGAATGTTTGAAGCTGGAAGAGGAATGGTGTCGTGCCAATAACTGCGAGGAACAATTGGCATTGGGGGCAGAACGTAAGTCCATGACATATGCCTTGAACCATATGGAGGCGTTGGGTTTGACGGGCGGCGTGCTTCATGTCAACGGGAAGATTGCCGCTTTTACATACGGTGCTCCCATCAATCATGAAACATGGGATACTTGTGTTGAAAAGGCGGATACGGGAATAGAAGGGTCGTATGCCATGATTAACTATGAATATGCAAATCATATCGACGAACAATATATATATGTAAACCGCGAGGAAGACCTTGGTCTGGAAGGTTTGCGCAAAGCAAAACTTTCTTATCAGCCCGTTATTTTACTCGAGAAATGTATAGCAGAGCTCAATGACTACAAAGGATGAAGTGAAAACATTATGGAAACTCTGCTTCAATGATAGCGATGAGTTTACCGACTTATATTTCAAGATGAGATATAAGGATGAAGTGAACAGGGTGATTCGTGAAGACGGAAAGATTATTTCCGCATTGCAGATGATACCTTATCCTATGACTTTTTGTGATGAGGTGATTTCTACTTCGTATATATCGGGTGCTTGTACGCATCCGGATTACAGGAAGCATGGAGCCATGAAACGCCTGCTGAAGGAAACACATCGGTGTATGTATGAAGATGGAGTTTTGCTGGCTTCGTTGATTCCTGCAGAGGAATGGTTGTTCGGTTATTATGCCAGGTCGGGATATGCTCCAGTTTTTGGGTATGCGGTTGAGCAGGTAAGGGTAGACAGATTATGCCCTGCGCCCGGTTGCCGGATAGAAGTATGCGAATTTCCCGGTGTGGAACATTATCATTATTTTGATTCCCGTATGCATGGACGCAGGAGTTGCATTCAGCATCCTAAAGAAGATTTTCTGGTTATTATGGCCGATTTAAGACTGGGTAATGGCAAATTGCTGGTTGCCTGGGAAGCGGATAAAATAGTGGGGATGGCATTTACGGTAATGGGGGATGATACATTATATATAAAGGAATTGCTGGCAGATACGGATGCGGTGCAGGATACTTTATTGTATGAAGCGGCCCATATATATAAGGTACAGCGTATGGATTATTTCATTCCGTCGTCTGCCGATACTTTGTTTTTGGGGATGGCAAGAGTTATCCGTGCAGAGGAGTTGTTGAAGGTTTTCGCCCATAAGTATCCGGCATCCGAACTTTATATACATATTGAGGGAGATGAAGCGATTCAGGAGAATAACGGCTATTATACGGTACGGGATGGTTTCTGTTTTCGTGAGAGAGTACCGGAAAAAAAATATCACACTTATACGTTGGATGGTTTTACCCGGTTGTTACTGGAAGCGGAGCATCCTTATATGAGTTTGATGCTGAATTGATCTTTATTACTGGTTGCCTAGGTTGAATTTCTATGTTTAAGATTGATAATCAGTGGAGTAAAAATCCGGATAGGTTATTAGTCTTCTTTTGTCAGAATACGTTCCAGCTCTTCGGCAGTCAGTCTGAGATGGAATTGTCCTTTATAAGCCACGGATATGCCACCTGTTTCTTCTGAAACGATAATGGCCAATGCATCTGTTTCCTGCGATACGCCCATGGCAGCCCGATGCCTTAATCCCAATTCTTTAGGGATATTCAAGTCGTGAGATACCGGGAGAATACAACCGGCTGCTTCTATCCGTTTATGGCGGATAATCATGGCTCCGTCATGTAATGGACTGTTTTTGAAGAAAATATTTTCTATCAGTCGTTGGTTCACATTGGCGTTGATAATTTCTCCTGTACGGATGATGTCATTCAGAGGTACACTTTTTTCGATGACAATCAGTGCCCCCACCTTCCCTTTGCTCATGCTCATACAGGCAAGTACAATCGGCATAATATCCGCTTTTTCCGTCTTTTCCTGCTTGTTTCCCGTCAGGAAGCGGAAAAAACGTCCCAACTGTTTATGCGAGCCCAGTGTGACAAGGAACCGGCGTATATCATCCTGAAAAAGAATAATCAGGGCTAGGACACCTACACTGACCAATTTATCGAAGATAGACCCTAGCAGTTTCATTTCCAAAACCTGAGATACAATCAGCCAGATACCTATAAATACCAGGATACCGATGAAGATATTGATAGAACCCGAATCTTTCATCAGACGGTAAGTCTGATAAAGCAGATAGGCTACCAGCAGGATATCGATGAGGTCTTTTATACTAAAATCAATAAACATCTTTCTAGAATTAAAAATTGAAAATTAAGAATTAAAAGGCAGCGGAGTCTTTCATCTTCTGTACTATCTTCACGGTTTCTACAGCAGCTTTTACATCGTGCACTCTGAGAATATCCGCTCCTTTTAGTAGGGAAATGGTATCCAGCACTGTTGTTCCGTTCAAGGCATCATCAGGGGTTCCGCCTAGCAGCTTGTAAATCATTGATTTACGTGATATGCCGACCAGTAACGGTAGTTCGAACAGGCTGAATTCTTCCAAATGATTCATCAACTGGTAATTATGTTCCACTGTTTTTCCGAAACCGAAACCAGGGTCCAGAATAATATCTTTTACTCCTAAGTCGCGTAATTTCTGTACTTTTTCCGAGAAATAGAGAAAGACTTCTTTCAACAGATTGTCATAATGCGGATTCATTTGCATATTTTGCGGCGTGCCTTGCATATGCATAATAATATAAGGTACTCCCAGCCTGGCAACCATGTCGAACATCTGCGGGTCCATTTCTCCGGCGGCAATGTCATTGATGATTGCCACTCCGTACTCCTCTACACACATCCGGGCTACATCCGCACGGAAAGTGTCCACGGACACCACACAACCGGGATGATAGCGATTGATGATTTCCAGTCCGGTACGCAGACGGCGCATCTCTTCCTCGGGGCTGATGTGCTCGGCATTGGGACGTGAGGAATAGGCACCTATATCAATGATGGAAGCTCCTTCTTCTATTATTTGGGAGGTACGGTTGATAATATCTTTTTCCGTTTGCTGCCGGCTGCCGGCATAGAAAGAATCGGGTGTAACATTCAGGATTCCCATTACTTGCGGATGGGAGAGATCCATCAGTTTCCCATTAACATTAATATATTTGACGGTTTTGGTTTCCATTGTTTACGGCTTGTCATTTAGGTCGTACAAAAGTACGCACAATTCTTGAGTTTTTGTTATTTCATGAACTATTTTTCAGTTATCTTTGTTGCAACTTAATTTAAAAGCAAAGCGAAAGATGGATATTTCAGCTTTATATAAGTGTTTTACGGAATGCGGCAAGGTAACTACCGACAGCCGTAACTGCCCCGAGGGTTCTATGTTCATAGCTCTGAAAGGGGAAACATTCAATGGAAATGCATATGCGCTTCAGGCGCTGGAAAAAGGTTGCCAGTATGCCGTAGTAGATGAAAAAGAATATGCCGCCGATGGGCATCCGCGTATCTTGTTAGTAGACGATTGCTTGAAAGCATTGCAGGAACTGGCTAATTATCACCGGCATAAAATGGGTACCCGAATCATCGGCATCACGGGAACCAATGGGAAGACTACTACCAAGGAATTGATAGCCTCAGTGCTGCAAAAAAGATATGAAGTGCTTTATACACAGGGTAACTTGAATAACCATATCGGTGTTCCTCTGACTTTGCTGAGGCTGACTCCCGAGCATGAACTGGCTGTCATCGAGATGGGAGCGAACCATCCGGGTGAAATCAAGGCACTGACCCGTATTGTAGAACCGGATTACGGTATGATCACTAATGTGGGCAAGGCGCATTTGGAAGGCTTCGGGTCTTTTGAAGGGGTCATCAAGACTAAAGGTGAGTTGTATGAGCATCTGCGTTACAATGGCAAGCATATTATTTTCATAGACAAGGACAATGAGTATCTCACAGCTATCTCTCAGGGCCTTACCCGTATTTGTTATGGTATGGAAGGAGGAGAGGGACTTTATATCAGCGGCAAGCTGGGCGCTTGTGCTCCGTTTCTTTCGTTTGAGTGGGAACACGAGGGACAGAAGTTCGAGGTGAATACCCACCTTATCGGCAGTTATAACATGAAGAATGCATTGGCCGCCATTACGGTGGGCCGGTTCTTCAGTGTACCGTCCCGGCAGATTTGTGAGGCACTGGAGGCGTATGTTCCTCATAATAACCGTTCGCAATTGACGGAAACCACGGATAATAAACTGATAGTTGATGCATACAATGCGAATCCTACCAGTATGATGGCGGCTTTGGAGAATTTCCGGTTGATGAATGTCGCTCATAAAATGGTTATTCTGGGTGATATGAAAGAACTGGGAGAAACCAGTCATGAGGAACATCAGAAGATTGCGGATTATCTGGATGAATGTAAATTTGACCGGATACTTTTGGCAGGAGAGGAGTTTGGCAAAGTGATTCCGTCCTTTGAACATTTTAAAGATGTGGTTGCATTGAAAGAGTCGTTGGAAAGATATAAGCCGAAAGGATATTATATTCTGATTAAAGGTTCCAACAGTATGAAGTTGAGCCAGCTTCAGGAAATATTATAGTTAACCGGTTGGCAGTTTCATTCACAGTAGGAGGATGAATGTGTCAAAAGTCCAAAGTAACTATTAAATGTGCTGTTTGCACCTGTATAGGTATATTGTCCCACCTGGGTGGAACTGCCATTTCACAAAGGTGGAACTACGCTCTCACCAGGGTGAAATGCCCATTTCATCCGGGTGGGATTTCTATATATGCTGCATGGAAACATGAATGGCAAAGATCCTTTGGGGAATGATCCTTCACATAGTCTGCCTCTATGGTAAATGTAATCATAGAATCTTTCTTCTTTATTATTTCTCTGAATTTTTCTTTAAAATAGATATAATAATCGGTTTTGACCGTTTTCTGACTCCTTCCTGCCGAATTATTATCCCGTGTTATTACAGAAATCAGTTACTTTTGCAATGTTATCAATAGAATTGCTATGAGGAACTTATTTCTACTAATCGCATTATGCTGTGTGGCTTTTTCTGTTCGTGCCCAACGTCTGGTTGAAGTGGGGAAAGGCTTTAGCAGTACTTCGGTAAATACTACTGTATTCCGTAATAACTCCATTGTGACGCATGGAAACACACAATACATTTCTTATTATGACGCTGAAGGATGGCTGATGTTAGGCAAACGCCGTCTGGGCACTGGGGAATGGATTTTGCACCGTACCCAATACAAAGGACATGTAAAAGATGCACATAACATTATCAGTATGATGGTGGACGGCGACGGCTATCTTCATCTTTCTTTTGACCACCACGGACATAAACTGAACTATTGCCGCAGCATTGCCCCCGATACACTTGTTTTGGGAGATAAAGAGCCGATGATAGGCAACGAAGAAGAAGATGTGACCTATCCTGAATTTCATTTGTTGGCTGATGGCGGTTTGCTTTTTGTATATCGCTCGGGCGCTTCCGGAAGAGGAAATATGGTAATGAACCGATATGATGTGAAATCCCGTAAGTGGGAGCGTGTGCAGGATGTCCTTGTAGATGGAGAAAACGAGCGGAATGCCTATTGGCAGTTGTATGTGGACCAATCAGGAACCATCCATCTTTCCTGGGTGTGGCGTGAAACCTGGCATGTGGAAACCAACCATGACTTATGCTACGCCCGTTCTTTTGACGGAGGTAGAACCTGGTATAAGACCAACGGACAGAAGTATGAGCTTCCTATCCGCCTGGGCAATGCCGAATATGCCTGCCGTATTCCTCAGAATGCCGAACTGATAAACCAGACCAGTATGAGTACAGATGCCGGAGGTCATCCGTACATCGCTACCTACTGGCGCAATCCCGATAGTGATGTTCCCCAATACCGCATCGTTTGGCATGATGGCGTGAACTGGCACAACCGACAGGTTTCCGAACGCAAGACCCCTTTCTCACTCAAAGGGGGAGGAACCAAGATGATTCCCATGTCCCGTCCCCGGATGGTGGTGGACAATGGAGAAGTGTACTATCTGTTCCGTGACCAGGAGCGTGGAAGCAAAGTTTCCATGTACTATACCAAAGACATACAGTTTGGTGAATGGCACGTGAAAGACCTGACGGATTTTGCCGTAAATGCGTGGGAACCCAGTCATGACACGGAGTTATGGAAAATGAAGAAACAACTTCATATTTATGTACAGGATACCCGACAGGGAGATGGCGAGAAGCAGGTGGAAACAGAACCGCAAATGGTTTATGTGTTGGAATTGTAAATAATGTGCTGATTTGCCAATGACCATGCGGCATATAGCGCAAGCACATTAACACATTAGTAAATTGGCAAATTGATAAATTATTAATATGATGAACAAATTATTGAAACAAACCCTTGTTTGTGCAGGTACCTTGCTGCTTTCCATGCAGGTTGCCGCCAAACCTTCTTCCGAAGCCAAGGAAGTACGGGGGATTATAGACAAGGTAAACACTTATTGGCAAACGCATAACAAGCCCGAAGTCCGTTCGTTTTGGGACAATGCCGCTTACCACACCGGAAACATGGAGGCATACTTTCTGACCGGTAATGAAAACTACCGTGCATATTCTGAAGCCTGGGCTATACACAATGAATGGAAGGGAGCCAAGGAAAAGGATAAGTCTAAATGGAAATACTCTTACGGTGAGAGTGATGAATATGTATTGTTCGGAGATTATCAGGTTTGTTTTCAGACATATATCGACCTTTATACTATTCTTCCGGACAACTATAAGATAGCCCGTGCCCGCGAAGTGATGGAGTATGAGATGAGTACACCCAATCATGATTACTGGTGGTGGAGCGACGGTCTGTATATGGTAATGCCTGTCATGACCAAACTGTATAAGGTGACGGGTAATCATCTCTATTTGGATAAATTGTATGAATATATTGTATATTCGGACAGTATCATGCTCGACCGGGAAACCGGCCTGTATTATCGGGATGCCAAATATGTTTATCCTAAACACAAGACTTCCAGCGGAAAGAAGGACTTTTGGGCACGTGGTGACGGATGGGTGCTTGCCGGACTGGCGAAGGTGCTGAAAGATCTTCCCGCTGATTACGAGCATCGTTCTTTTTTCGTAAACAAGTATGTGAAACTGGCCGAAGCAGTCGCAGCCATCCAGCAACCGGAAGGCTATTGGACCCGTAGCATGATGGATCCCACTCATGCTCCCGGACCGGAAACCAGCGGAACGGCTTTCTTTACTTACGGTTTCCTTTGGGGAATCAATAATGGCTATCTGGATGAGGCAGTGTATAAACCGGTGATAGATAAAGCATGGAACTATTTGGCAAAGACTGCTTTGCAGAAGAATGGTAAGATTGGTTACGTACAGCCGATTGGTGAGAAGGCCATTCCGGGACAAGTAGTCGATGCTGATTCTGAAGCTAATTTCGGGGTAGGTGCTTTTCTGTTGGCTGCTTGTGAATATGTCCGTTATCTGGAAGCTCCTGAAAATCAGGATCGCGCCTACTGGTGCAATCTGCTTTATAAGATGGCAGCTCCCGTACTGAGCAATATGGCGGAAGGTAATCTGAAAAAGAATATGCTGGTAGAGGTGAGCCCTAATTGGGATGGACGTAACAAAGGGGTGACTTATATGGAAACCTTCGGACGCCTTATGGCAGGTGTCGCTCCCTGGTTGACACTTCCCGATGATGATACGGAAGAAGGACAGATGCGTAAGCAACTCCGTGAATGGGCATTGAAAAGCTATGCCAATGCGGTGGACCCTGCCAATCCCGACTATCTGTTGTGGAGAGGACACGGACAGGCCTTGGTGGATGCGGCATACGTGGCCGAAAGTTTTCTGCGTGCTTACGACCAGCTTTGGATGCCTTTGGATGATACAACCAAGAAACGTTATTTTGAAGAATTTACCCAGTTGCGCCGTGTGGACCCGCCTTACACCAACTGGCTGCTGTTTTCTTCTACCATCGAGAGTTTCCTGGCAAAGGCAGGAGCGGAATGTGACGAATATCGTATCAATTCGGCTATCCGCAAGGTGGAGGAATGGTACACGGGAGATGGCTGGTATGCGGACGGCCCTTCTTTCGCTTTCGACTATTATAGCAGTTATGTCTTCCATCCCATGTATCTGGAAACGTTGCAGGGCATGAAGGATGCAGGGAAATACACTCGTATTCATTATAAAAAATATTATGACCGCGCCTTGAAACGTGCCAGGAAATTCAGCCTTGTACTGGAACGCTTGATTTCTCCTGAGGGTACTTTCCCGGTATTCGGCCGTTCCATTCCTTACCGTTTGGCCACTATGCAACCCTTGGCGCTGATGGCTTGGTATCAGCAGTTGCCCGAAGGGGTGAGCAACGGACAGGCGCGTGCCGCACTGACTTCTGTGATGCACCGGATGTATGACAACACCGAGAACTTCAATGAGGCGGGCTTCCTGACCATCGGTTTTGCAGGCCGTCAGCCCAATGTGGCGGATTGGTACACCAATAACGGCAGTCTTTATATGACATCATTGGCGTTCCTTCCGCTGGGGCTTCCTGCCGCACATCCGTTCTGGACAGATGCCGCACAACCTTGCACACAAGCCAAGGCATGGGGCGGACAGCCTTTCCCGAAAGACCATCACTGGAGTGATGATATACGCACTTGGGATTTATTCTGATTGCTTTTAAATCCGAACGCCGCAGATGATACGAAGTTGTTTTTATACTTATCCGTATCATCTGCGTTGTTCGTGTTTAAAAAATAAAAGCTTTGTGTCATCTGTATCTGAAAATGGCAAAAAGATAGTAGCTTTGCATCCATGAAAACAAAACTTCTCCCTATTCTGAGATATATAGTACTTGCATTGCTTCTTCTGTGCATTGTACTTTGCCGTTTTTTTCCCGTCATGGCCGAAGGGTATGCCCGTCATATCTATCCGTGGCTGTCGGCGGCGTTGTCCGCTATAGCTTCTGTTTTCCCTTTTTCCTTGGAGGAGGCGCTGGTGGTCGTAATCATTTTATGGATGATTATTTATCCTTTTCTTAAACGCCGGAAGAAGAAAAGCTGGAGATTTATTGTGGGCAGGGAAGTGGAGTTGCTGGCATGGGTCTATATCTGGTTTTATCTGGGATGGGGCTTGAATTATTTCCGTTACGATATTTACCGGCGGATGGAGGTGGAGCCTGCCGGTTACGATGAACAGGCTTTCCATCGTTTCCTTGCTTCCTATACAGATAGTCTGAATCAGTCCTATACGGCTGAGGTGAAAACGGACCCTGAAAGGATGCGGCAGGAGATAAAGGAGATTTACCGGCAGGTTCCGTCTATGTATGGTTTGGCTCTTCCCCGGGATTATCAGCATCCCAAGCAGGTGTGGTTCAATCCGTTTTATTCGGGTGTGGGGGTATTGGGATATATGGGACCTTTTTTTGCGGAGTCGCAATTGAATGAAGAATTGCTTCCTGTACAATTGCCATTTACGTATGCCCATGAACTGTCTCACCTGTTGGGGGTAAGTAATGAGGCGGAAGCGAATTATTGGGCTTACAGGGTTTGTCGCTCTTCAAAGCGGCCGGCGGTGCGTTATAGTGCCTATTTCGGTCTGTTGCCCTATGTGCTGGTCAATGCATCTTCTGTGTTGACGGAAGAGGAATTTCGTGAATGGATTAAGACGATCCGTCCCGAAGTGGTGAAGGATTATGAATATAAACGTATGTATTGGCATGAGCGTTATAGTACCCTGTTGGGTGAAGTGCAGAATAAAATTTATAACCTGTTTTTAAAGGGTAACAACATTCCTTCCGGTAGAAAGAATTATGCGGAAGTGATCGGGATACTGCTTTCTTTGGAAGAAAAATAGAAACAGAATGTTCAGGCTGGACTTGAATTCGATTGTGACAGTTATAACTTGATCCAAGAGTTCTACAACAAACGAGCTTTATATTGTTGCTCCACTGCTACCACTTTTCATCGGCATTTCAGCAGGAAGGGTGGTAGCAGAAATATAAAACTCTAAAGAAGAACTGCTCAGGATGATACCAAGCAATGATCAGAATCCGCCAGGGAGTCTACTGTTTCTGTTTCACATAATCCGAAGGCGACATTCCGTATTCGTCCTTGAAACATTGGCGGAAATAGGCCACACTGCTGAATCCTATCATATAGGCTATTTCTGAAATAGTATATTGTCCGGACATCAGCAGTTCCACTCCCTTGCGCATTTTTACCTTACGGATAAATTCGTTGGCGGACATATCTGTCAGTCCTTTTATCTTGCGGTAAAGGGTAGAGTGACTCATGCACATCTTGTCGGCAATGAAAGCGATATCCATCTTTTCCATTTCCAGATTCTCTTCGATTATTTGCGTGATTTTCTGCAAGAATTCATTATCCAGTTTGTTTAACGAACTCACGGCACTTTCCTGTTTGGGCTGTATATCGGCCAGTGCCAGCAAAGAGGCTATTTTCTTACGGGTTTCCAACAGATTGTTGATGCGACTGTGCAACAGCTTGGCACTGAACGGTTTGGTAAGATAGGAATCTGCTCCGGATGCATATCCTTCTTCCTTGTCTTGTAAAGAATCTTTAGCCGTCAGTAAGATTACAGGGATATGGCTGGTGCGCATATCCTCTTTTATTCGCTTGCAAAGTTCGATACCGTCCATGACCGGCATCATGATATCACTGACAATGATGTTGGGAATTCGTGCCTGTGCCAGTTCCCAGCCTTCTTTACCATCCTTGGCAGTGATTACTTCATAGAGTTCAGTAAAAGAACTCCGGATATATTCCCGTATGTCTGTATTGTCTTCTACCACCAGTACAATGGGATGATTCTCGGTTGGTGTATCGGTAATGGTGGTTTCCTCTGCATCCATCGGCTTCTTTTCCATATCATGTTGGGCATGGATAGCGTTGGGATACGTATTCTCGGTGAGCAGACGCAGTGTGAATGTGGTTCCCGTATCTACTGTGCTTTCTACTTTCAGGATTCCTTCGTGCAATTCGCTCAAACCTTTGACCAGAGCGAGCCCGATTCCCGAACCCGATGCCTGATATTTGCTTTTTGCCTGATAATAGCGGTCGAAAATGTGTGGTAACGCTTCGGCGTCAATGCCATGACCGGTATCACTGACACTGATTTCCGTGTATTTTATCTGGTTCTCTTCTACTGAACGGAGTGATAAGGTGATATCTCCCTCGGAAGTATATTTGGCGGCATTGCTCATCAGGTTGTCCAGTATGATGGTGATCATGTCCGCGTCATAGAAGATTTCCGTATCTTCTGTTTCGATATGAATATGATAATTTACTTTGTTATTGGGATTCAACTCTTTGTAACGTAATCCCACTTCCTGTACCAATTGTCCCAGATCTCCCTTGGCTACAGATAATTTACGGTTCTGGGTCTCGGTCTTGCGGAATTCCAGTATGCGGTTTATCAGATTCAGCAGACGGGTGGCGCTATCATGAATGATGCTGATTTTGTTGGCGTGTTTGGGAGATAAGGTAGCATCACTCAACAGGTCTTCCAATGGACCTAGAATCAGCGTGAGCGGAGTACGCAGTTCATGGGTGATGTTGGTGTAGAAGCGCAGGCGTTCTTCATTCAGTTCTTGTTTGTTCAGACTTTGCTTGCGCTCCACTTCCAGTGAACTCTCTAAGTCCAGTTTACGTTTATAAAAACGGAGCAATGCATATAATGCGAAGATAAACAATATGACATAACCCAATTTGGCATACCAGGTAAGCCAAAGGGGAGGAGCAATAAAGATATTCAATGAGGCGATTTCTTTGTCCCATTCTTGATTACGGATGCGTGTTCTCACTTTGAAGTTATATTTACCTGGAGGTATATTACGAAAAATTACTTGATTTTCTCCTTGTGTGTCATACCATCTGTTTTCAAGACCTTCTAGCATATAAGTGAATTCTACCTGTGGACTTTGTGTGTAGTCTAATACATTAAATGTAATGCGAAAACTATTCTGATTATAAGGTAAATGGACTACTCCCTTTTTGAATGGAATTGAAATTTCAGCATCTTTACTTTCTGTTTTTTTATTGTATTTGCAGAATTGGGTGATTTTAACAGGGGAAACTTGGCGGATAGAAGATAGTTCTTTGGGGTTAAAGAAACATGCTCCATTTTGAGAGCCGAAATAGATAATTCCATTGTGAGTCATACAAGTGGAGCCGTTCATGAAATCACCCATCGGAACTCCGTCGTGATGATTATAATTATAAAATAGGTTTTGTTTTGGATCTAAACAGGAGATGCCGTCATTACTACTTATCCAAATTCTTTTTTCCAAATCTTCGCAAATAGCACGTATATGACTGTTTTCTAAACCTTCCTTTTCTTTAAAGATTTTGTATCTGTTTGGTTGGCTGGTATTTTTGAATACGGCTAGTCCTTCGCGGGTCGCAACCCATATTTGCTCTTCTGAATCTTTTATCATGTGATTCACAGCATTGGAGCAGAAGCCGTTTTCAATAACGAAATTCCATAGTAGCTTATTGTTTACATCAAAGATAGAGATGCCTTTGCCGAAAGTACCTACCCATAATTTCCCCTCTTTGTCACGCAAAAGAGAATGTACCATGATGTCTGGTAATTGTTTTTGTATTTCTTCTTCCTTTACGAGTACTTCATTTGTACAGGAATAGATTCCGGTTTCAGTCCCAATCCACATTTTTCCGTTCTGATCTTCATAAAAGCATCTGACATCTAGATTGTTGAATAGACTAGAGGATATGTGAACAATTTCTTGTTTATCTGGTTTATAGAGCAGTATTCCGTTTTTGTAAGTTCCAAGCCATAGACGTTTCTGTCTGTCTTCATAAATGGTATTGATATGCGTGTTGTACACAAGTTCATGCGAGTAAAGATCATATGTCTTTATTTTCTTTCCATTTATAAATAATCCCAATTCATCTTCACTTCCTAGCCATACTTGATTGTCTGTAGCCCACATTCCCCACACTTGTTTGTAGCTTAGTCCTTTTGCTGTTTCTATTGTATAAGGTAGAATATTGAACATGGGTTGGGTATGACTAATGAAATCGATACCTCCCCGATAGTTTCCTATCCATATATTACCATAACAATCTTGATAGGCACATCGTGCATTAGGTGAAGATAGCCCATAATTGTCATTGGTGGCCTTTATATTTTGAAAATCTATTTCCTCTGCAGAAATAAAGGCGTTATGTTGTAAATCTAATATACTTACTCCTCCCATGTTGGTACATATCCATATCTTCCCGTCTTTCATCTGTTTGATATCGTATATAGAATTGGATAATAGTGAATTGTCATCATTGGGATTATGTTTGAATACTGTAAATTTTTCAGTGGTAGGATTAAAGAGGGCAAGTCCTGCGTTTGTTCCGATCCATACATTGTCATTCTTGTCTATGCAAATGGCTCGAACTTCTTGTCCGGGCAGACTGTTGGGATCCTTGGGATCAGGTATATAATTTTTAACAGTCTTGTCTTTTAATGATAAGATGCTTAATCCATTGAAGGCATGTCCAATATATAAATGCCCTGTTCTGTCTTCACAAGAAGTCCAGTTGGGAATCGGTAACCCTTGTATTTCATCATTTCTATAGGCTGTGAATTTTTTGGTTCGGGGGTTATAATGTTCTATGCCGACATGATAGTGGGTTATCCATATTCCTCCATCTGAGGCATAAGACAAGTCAGTAATGTCATTTGTTTGTAATTGTGACTTTTCAGCTATATAGGAGGTAAATGTTTCTTGATCACAGTTAAATGCACATAATCCGTTGCGTTGAGTTGCAATCCAGATAATATTTTCATTGGGATCGGCCAATACGGTATTTAGTTCATTACTGGTCAGGCCAGAGGTGTGTTTTGTATATACGGTGAAATGATTACCATCAAATTTATTTAATCCGTCTTCGGTTGCGATCCACATACAACCTTGTTGATCCTGGGTGATTCCAACTACATAATTACTAGATATTCCGTCTTCTACTCCCAATCTTTTAATCATATATGGCTGGGCAGTAGCTGGAATTAAAACATCTAATAACATATATATAACATATGTAATTCTAATACAATTGATTATATTAAATTTATGAACCATAGAATATTTGACAATTATGGACTAAAAACTCGTTATGAATGATTTTTCTACCATTCTTGCTTAATTTTTAATCTTTGTTTTTTCATAACATCTTTTATTTTTGCATCGTTTTAAAGGATATCTTATCTAAAACATTTGTAAATCTAGTAAAAAACTTTAGATGAAACAATAAGTTGATTAGTTTTTTTTGGGGTAAAAAGATTGCCACAAAATATAAAGAGTTTATAAACCTTATTATCTAATTTTAAAAAAGGAAAAAACAATGAAATCTAACTCATTTATGAGAAATCGTAAGGCATTTACTACTGTCTTATTGTTTTGCACTGGTTTCATAGCTTCTCACCCCTTGGTTGTGTCAGCTGCCGATAAGGTTATGGCTGTTCAATTAATACATCAACAGCAAACTATAAAAGGTATTGTTGTTGATGCTTCGGGTGAGCCTGTGATTGGTGCGAATGTTGTTGTAGAAGGTACTACAATGGGAACAATTACTGACTTTGAAGGTACTTTTTCTATTTCAGTACCTAAAAATGGAAAAATAAAAATTTCCTTTATCGGTTACAAAGATCAAGTCTTGACACCTCAATCTGGTAAGAATTTAAGAGTTGTGCTCGAAGATGATTCACAAATGTTAGGTGAGGTACAAGTCGTAGCGTATGGTGCACAAAAGAAAGTTTCTATAACAGGAGCCATTTCTTCAATGAAAGGTGAGGATTTGCTAAAAACTCCTGCTGCGTCTATGTCGAATGTATTGTCTGGTCAGATTACAGGTATTTCTTCGGTGCAATATTCTGGTGAACCCGGTGCTGATGAGGCGGATTTGTATGTGCGTGGTATTGCTACTTGGAATAATGCCAAACCTTTGATTCAAGTGGATGGGGTAGAACGCGAATTTTCGCAGATTGACCCCAATGAGGTAGAAAGTATTACGGTATTGAAAGATGCTTCGGCTACAGCCGTATTTGGTGTTCGTGGTGCTAATGGTGTTATATTGATTACTACTAAACGTGGTGCTGAAGGTAAGGCTAAAATTTCTTTTTCAACTTCGGCAGGTGTTAACTTAAGAACGAAACAATTGGAATTTGCCAATTCTTATCAGTATGCGTCTTATTATAATGATTTACAGGTAAATGATGGTGGAGTACCTACATTTACAGAAGAGCAATTGATAAAATTCAGAGATCATACAGATCCTATTTTATATCCGGATATTAATTGGATTGATTACTGTATGAATAAGGCAGCGTTTCAGTCACAACATAATGTAAATATATCGGGAGGTACTGATAGAATGCGTTACTTTGTATCAGCAGGTATGTTTACACAAGATGGTATGTTCAAACAACTTGCAGCGTCTGATAATTTTAACTTTAACTACAAACGTTACAATTATCGTGCTAATTTGGATTTTGATGCGACTAAGACTACATTAATTTCTGTTAATATTGGTGGGCGTATTGAAACTAAACGTACTCCTGAGTCTGGAGAAGACCAGAATCAGCTGTTCCGTAAATTATATTGGGCTGTGCCTTTTGCTGGTGCAGGCATTGTAGATGGAAAACGTGTGGTTTCAAATGCTGATTATCTACCATTTACTGGATCTGACGGATTGAATTCTTATTATGGGAAAGGCTTCCGTTCTACAACAACAAATGTGTTGAATGTGGATCTTGTATTGGATCAAAAGTTAGATTTTATAACCAAAGGACTTTCTTTTAAATTGAAGGGTTCTTATAATACTAGTTATTGGACACAAAAAATAGCCAGTTCTTCTATGGCTGTATATACACCAGTTCTTCATGATGATGGATCTATTGGTTATCGTAAGAGTGGCTCTGATTCTCAGTTGTCTTATAGTCGTAATTCAAATGGTGAAGGTAAATCACGTGATTGGTATATGGAAGCTGCTTTGAATTACAGTCGCAAATTTGGAGATCATAATGTGACAGGTTTGGTGCTTTATAATCAATCAAAACGATATTATCCAGGAGGTACTTATGATGATATTCCTTCGGCTTATGTTGGCTTTGTGGGGCGTGCTACCTATGATTATAAAACTCGATATATGGCAGAGTTTAATGTTGGTTATAATGGTTCTGAGAATTTTGCTCCAGGTAAACGTTATGGCTTGTTCCCAGCTGGCTCTATTGGTTGGATTGTCAGTGAAGAGTCTTTTTTTAAGCCGTTAAAGAAAGTGATCAATTACTTTAAAGTACGTGCCTCTGTAGGTATGGTAGGTAATGATAATAACGGAAATAATAGATTTTTGTATCTTCCAGACGCTTATATTTTGAATGACGATGGCTATTTTTTCGGTACGAATGCTGGAAATAAGAAGCCGGGTGCTTATGAGGCTAGTAAATCGAATGCTGATGTAACTTGGGAAAAATCTGTTAAGCAGAATTATGGTATTGATTTTTCTATTCTGAATGAAAAACTAAATATTTCTTTAGATTATTTTAAAGAAAACCGTCGAGATATTCTTTCTTCTCCAGATTATATGCCGGGAATTTTGGGTATGGTTTTACCTATTATGAATGTTGGTAAAACTGAAAATAAAGGATATGAGTTTCAGCTAAAATGGAATGATAAAATCGGTGATGATTTCCGTTATTGGGCAAACTTCAATCTCTCTTTTGCGCGCAACAAAATTGTTTATAAGAATGAGATTGAAAAGAATGAAGATTGGTTGTATGAAACTGGCCGTACAATTGGTTCTCGTTTGATTTATAAATTTTGGGGATATTATGATGAAACTGCAGAGGCTAGATATCAGGAAGAATTTGGTAGACCTATAGCAGATCATGGTTTATCTTTACAGCCAGGTGATGCGGTATTTGCTGACTTAAACAGTGACGGTGTTATTGATGGAGATGATGCTAGCCGTGATTTGGGGTATGTGGATACTCCTGAATATACAGCTGGTTTGAATCTTGGATTTAGTTGGAAGGGATGGGATTTTACAGCGCAGTTTACAGGAGCGTGGAATGTAGACCGTATGCTTTCCGAATTCCGTCAACCGCTGGGAGATACACAAAATAAAGGATTGCTTCTTTATCAATATGAAAATACATGGCGTTCGTCGGCCGATACTTATACGGCTAAATTCCCTCGTATATCGAAGTTAGCTCAAGCGAACAATTATAGAGCTTCCGACTTGTATTTGTGTGATGCAAGTTATTTACGTTTGAAAAGTGTTGAATTGGGGTATAATTTTAATATGCCTTTCATGAAGAAAATAAAAATGAATCAGTGCCGTTTATATGTAAGTGCGTATAACTTATTCACATTGACGGATTTTATGTGGGGGGATCCTGAGTCACGTCAAAGTGATCGTCCAAATTATCCATTGACTCGCGTGATTAATTTAGGTTTAAAAGTTGGATTCTAATATCTTGAAATCTTATGAAACATTTTGAAAAATGGTTTATTATAGCATTTGTGGGAGCAACGCTTGCCACTTCATGTGTCGATGATATAAAATTCGGTGATGCTTTCTTGGAAAAAGCACCAAGTGTGGCTGTAACTCAAGATACAATTTTCGGTAAAGCGGAGTATGCTCGTCGTTTTTTGTGGAATACTTATTCAAAGTTGTATTATGGTTTGGCCACAAACTGGAATGATGTGGATGGTAAGATGAATACTGGTATGTTTGAATGTTTATCTGATTGTTTTCATTCTCATAATTCATGGGATGGTTTGAATAGACATTATTATTCTGGTACTTATACTGCTAGTACAGAAGATGGTACAGCTGAAACACGTTTTGGTTTTACTAAAGAAGAAACTTGGCAGGCAATACGTAGTTCATGGATCTTTATTGAAAATGTAGATCGTGTACCCGATATGGACGGGAATGAAAAAGAACGATTGAAAGCGGAAGCGAAGGTAATAATAGCTTCTCGCTATTTTGATATGTTTCGTCATTTTGGTGGATTGCCTATAGTAAAAGCGTCTTTTGCGGCTGAAAATGAATATGATGTTCCTCGAGCTACCGTAGAAGAAACAGTGAACTTTATGATAGGTCTTTTAGATGAAGCGGCCACTGTACTTCCTTGGGATTTGACTGAGGATGGAGAGGCTAACTGGCAAGGACGTATGACTAAAGCGGCAGCTATGGGCTTGAAATGTAAAATTTTGCTTTTTGCTGCAAGTCCTTTATTTAATGACAATGAACCATATTGTACGGCAGAACCACAAGAAGCGGTTATCAATCATCAAGTGTGGTACGGAGGATATAAACCTGAATTATGGAAAGCATGTCTGACTGCTTGTGAAGAATTTTTCCAAGCCCTGCAAGTTAATGGGCATTATGAACTAGTTCAGGCTGTTGGTGATACGAATGATGCCTATAGAGCGGCTTTTAATAAAGCTTATTTCTTACGTGAAAATTCGGAATTGTTGATTTCTACCCGTATCATTGGTAAGTATAATTGGGATTGGTGGTATTATTGGGGCGATTGGGTGCCCAATGGCGGTTATACGCCTACATTGGAGTATATGGAAATGTTCCCTATGGCAACAGGCGAATCCTTTGACTTTGATAAGGCAGTACAGAATAATAATATGTTTTTTGAGAATAATGATTATAATAAACCTACTCGTGATCCACGTTTGTATGAAACAATTTTGGTAAATGGTGCTAAATGGAGTGGCCGTTCTGTGGAATTATGGGTAGGAGGACGTGAAAACGCTAATAGTACAAGTACTGAAACAGGACAGTATGCAACAGGCTTCGGTTTATATAAATTCTATAAAGAAGGTAAAGGAAGTCTAGCCAATAATTATTTGGAATGGCCTTATTTACGTATGTCGGAAATGTATTTGATTTATGCGGAAGCACTTCTGAAAAATAATCAACCGAAACTAGCTATAGAGATGGTGGATAAGGTACGTGCGCGTGTCGGATTAAAAGGGTTGATAGAGTCGAATCAAGACAAGAATTTACTATCTGATTCGAATGCTTTGATGGAAGAAATATTACGAGAACGTGCTTGTGAACTTGGGTTGGAAGATGTTCGTTTCTTTGATATGATACGTAATAAGCGTGCTGATCTTTTTGAGCGTCCTTTACATGGTTTGCTTATTGAACGTGCTGATGGTGGAAGTGGTTCATGGTCTGATAAACCGGAAGATAAACGGGGACCTTTTCCGACAAAATTTAAATATACTCAGTTCAAAATATCTAATTCAGCTCGTGCATGGTGGACAAATTTCAATTCAAAATGGTATTTGTCTGCATTTCCTGTAAATGAAGTAAACAAAGGATATGGATTGATTCAAAATCCAGGTTGGTAATACTTGATTTTTTATCTAATAAAAACTAGAAACAATGAAAAATAAAATATTAGCTTTGACAATACTTGCTTTTACAAGTATGAATGCCATGGCACAGGAAGAAGTTAATGTGACTGGTAAGGTGGTTGATAAGGTGGGAAACCCGGTATCGGGAGCTGCCGTGTCTGTATTGGGGCAACCACTTACTATGGTATCGACAGACGTTATGGGAAATTTTACAATTTCAGTATCAAAGGATGCTCAGCTTTGGATTCAGACGCCGTATGATGCAAAAAAAGTAGTAAAGGCGGAAATGGATAAAAAGATGACTGTTATAATGGATTTCTTTTCGAATAAAGTGAATTACGGTTTTGGATTGGAACAGACCTATACTGAGTCGACGGGAGCAGCTTCTACTGTTTATAGTGATGATATTGCAACTAGATCTTCATATACCGTAGGTAATTCATTGTACGGCAATGTGCTCGGATTGACTACTATGCAAAAAACGGGAACCATGTGGGAGCAAATACCTTCTATGTTCATTCGTGGGCAAAAAAGTTTAAATGGTAATAATGGTATATTGCTGGTAGTTGATGGTTTGGAGCGTGATAACGCTTATCAAGTTTTACGTTATCTTACACCGGAAGAGGTGGAGTCCGTAACGGTTTTGCGTGATGCAGCTGCAGTGGCTCTTTATGGTTATAAAGGAGCGAATGGAGTAGTGAATATCGTAACGAAGCGTGGATTATATAAGAAGCGTGAAATAAGTTTTGCTTATGATCATGGTTTTACTTATCAAAATCGTTTACCCGAAATGTCGGATTCGTATACTTATGCTAGAGCCATGAATGAGGCATTGGCTAATGATGGAAAAGCTGCTAAATATAGTCAGAATGAATTGAATGCTTTCAAAAGTGGCAAATATCCTTATTATTATCCCAATGTCAATTGGTGGGATGAGGTGTTCCGTGAAAGAGGATCATCAGATATTGCAACTTTAACTTTTCGTGGAGGCGCTTCTAAATTGCGTTATTATACAATGTTGAATTTGCAAAACGGTCGTGGCTTTTATAAAAATGCCAATGAGAATGATGGTTATTCAACTCAAGAGAAGTATTCTAAAGCAAATTTTCGTAGTAATTTGGATATTGATTTGACTCCTAAGACTAAAATGCAGGTAAATATTATGGGGATGTTAAATGAATTTAGTCGTCCGGGATATGGTTCTGATAATTTGATTGGAAAATTATATATGACTCCATCTGCGGCATTTCCTATTCGTACAGAAAATGGTTTGTGGGGTGGTAATGCAACATGGGATGGATATAATAATCCAGTTGCATTGGCTCAGGGTCGCGGTTATTCCAAGGGACATACATTGGGGTTGTGGGCAGATATGAGCTTAAGACAGGATTTGTCTTCTATCACGAAAGGTTTAGGAGCCTCTTTTCGTATGGGATATGATAATGTTGCTTCTTATTGGGAGGATCATTGCAAAGATTATGCGTATGGAAGTACTGTTGTGACAGAATGGAAAAATGGTGAACCGAGTGCTTTTTCCGAATATACAGGTGGCTCGGACAGTGAGATGAAAGGAGGAAGTAAACTTGATTGGCAGTATCGTTCTTTCAATTTTATGGCAAATGTGGACTGGAAGCGTCAGTTTGGAGAACATAAAGTATATACAACATTGATGTATACTTATAAATATGACAATAATGCCAATATAAACTCTAATCTTTATCATTGCAATTGGTCATGGTATACGCATTATGGGTATAAAAATCGTTATTTCTTCGATTTTGCATTAGTAAACTCAGCGTCTAATTTATTGGAAACAGGAAATCAATGGCATATTTCTCCTACAGTAGGACTTGCTTGGGTTGCATCTAATGAAAGTCTATTGAATAATTATTCATGGCTGAATTTCTTGAAGTTACGTGCTTCATTCGGCGTTATTAATACGGATAATATTCCTTATAACGGATATTGGTATGAAACCATGAACGGGAGTGGTGGTGGATATCCTATCCAAGATAATTTTAGTAATGGTGGAAGTTGGCAGGAAGGTCAATTGCCCTCAATAAATGGTACAACAGAAAAAGCGTATAAATATAATGTCGGTCTGGATGCTACTTTATTTGGTGGTCTAACGTTGACAGCTGACGCTTTTTATGAAAAGCGTCAAGATATTTGGGTATATACAGGTGGTAAGAATTCGTCAATATTGGGTGCAACAGCTTCTTATGCTAATGCTGGTGTGGTTGATAGTAAAGGTTTGGAATTTGGAGCAAATTATATAAAAAGCTTAGGTAAGGTTCGTTTCAATTTTGGGGGAACATTTACTTTAACTAAGAATAAAATTGTAGAGCAGTTGGAAGAACCGAAAGCTTATGAGTATCTTCGTGCTACTGGAAAAGCCGTGGGACAGATTTTTGGTTATCAAGCAGTGGGATTTTTTGTAGATCAAAGTGATATTGATGATAGTCCGTCCCAACAGTTCGGTGTCGTGAAACCAGGTGACATTAAGTATAAAGACCAGAATAACGATAATGTAATTAATGAATTTGATCAGATTCCTTTAGGTTATAATTCTAGTGTCCCTGAAATTTATTATTCATTCAATATAGGCGCAGAATGGAAAGGAATAGGGGTTAATTTTGATTTTCAAGGGGTTGGAAATTATACTTCATGGACTACATTGAATGGTTTGTATCGTCCATTGTCTAATGGCAATGCTATTTCAAATTACTATTATGAAAATCGTTGGACACCAGAAACTCCTAATGCACGATATCCTCGTTTGACTACTGAAACTGTTCAGAATAATACACAGTCAAGTTCCGTATGGTTGGTTGATGGATCATTCTTAAAATTACGTAATTGTGAAGTATATTATAAATTACCTCATTCAGTTGTCAATAAATGGCATTTGAACAGTGCTAAGCTATATGTAAGAGGGGTTGATTTGTTCTGTTGGGACCATATTAAAGAAATAGATCCGGAATCAATAGGAAATGGTATTCCGACCACACGTTCTATTAATATTGGTTTGTCTGTTGGCTTTTAATTTTTTATAACTAAAAAAGTATGACTATGAAATTGAAAAAAATATTGTTAGGGTTAGCCTATATGTCGGTTATGGCTTCTTGTGCGGATTTGGACTATCATGAATATACTGTGTATGATAAAGATTATGTATTTACAGATTTTGGACGTACCGGAGCTGTAGTTACGAATATATATAGTTACTTGGATTATGATTTGCCTAGTGAGGTTTCTTATTGCTCTGCTTGTGATGAGGCGCAATTTGCGTGGAGTTGGTCTTCAATACATGATTGGATAAACGGTGCATGGAGCTCGACTAATTCTCATAGTCTATGGAATTATTATAGTGGAATTAGGGATGCTAATTTCTTTTTGGAGGAATCACAAAATGCCGATTTTTCTGAATTGAAAGAAGATAAAAATTATGTAGCTGAGATGAATCGCTTTAACCGTTATAAGTATGAAGTTCGTTTTTTGCGTGCTTATTTCTATTTTAATTTGGTACGTGCTTATGGCGATATACCTTTGGTTACGAAGGTGCTGACTGAAGAAGAGGCCAATCAGGTGAAGCGTACACCGGCTGCTGAGGTTTTTGATTTTATAATTAAGGAATGTGATGAGATAGCAGATGAACTTCCTGTGGATTATTCTAAATTAGAAAATGATGCCGCTAATGGAGAAAGCCCTGAAACTGGTCGTATTACTAAACAGGCAGTATTGGCTTTGAAGGCTCGAACATTACTTTATCAAGCAAGCCCTTTATTTAATATAGCTAATGATGTAAATTTGTGGAAACAAGCAGCTTTAGCTAGTAAGAAAGTTATTGATTTTTGTGCAGAGAATGGCATAAAAATGGGTAAATATTCAGAGTTATGGGGAACAGATAATTGGAAAGCGTCAGAAATGATTTTTGTACGTCGTATCGGAGATACTAGTTCGCCTGAATATACTAATTTCCCAGTAGGAATGGAAAATGGTGAGTCAGGTAATTGTCCTACTCAAACTTTGGTTGATGCTTACGAAATGAAAGTAACAGGAAAAGCATGGGATGAGCCAGAAAGTGGATATGATCCAAATAAACCGTATGATAATCGTGATCCTCGTATGGAAATGACTATCGCTGTAAATGGTGAGAAATGGCCAGATACTAATCCAAATCCATTGGAAATTTATATAGGAGGACGCAATGCACTACCTATTGCTGGAGCAACTCCCACCGGGTATTATTTGAAAAAGTACTTGGATAAGACTATTGATATTAGTGCTTCTACCAGTAGTGGAGGAAAACGCCATAATTGGATTACATATCGTTTGGGAGAATTCTATTTAAATTATGCTGAAGCGGTATTTAATTATTTGGGATCAGCTGATGCTGTTAGTACGGAATTCACAATGTCTGCCCGTGAAGCTGTTAATGTGGTTCGTAACCGTTCAGATGTGCAAATGCCTGAAGTACCTGAAGGATTGACTAATAACCAGTTTGTAGAGAAATATCGTCGTGAACGTATGGTGGAGCTTGCTTTTGAACAACATCGTTTTTGGGATGTTCGGCGTTGGAAGGCTGGAGATACTCAAAGAAGTATTGTACAAATGCAAATTACCAAAAATAATGATACATATACTTATAAACGTGTAATTAGTAATCGTTATTGGGATGATAAGATGTATTTGTTTCCTATCCCTGATTCAGAAATAAGAAAAAATCCAAATCTAATTCAGAATCCAGGTTGGTAATAGTAAATATTGTTGAATAATAAAGAATGGAACTATGAAATTCAATATAAAATATACGATAGCAGCTTTGTCAGTTTTTATGTTTACTGCAGGCTGCGATGATAAATTAGATGCTATTGATGTAATAGGATATACAGGTGTTCCGGTTGCTATAGAGACGGTAACTTCAGAGCCTCTTCCCGGTCAAATTCAACTTAGATGGGAAGTTCCGGCTGGTGACTTTTCCTATCTTAAAATATGGTATTATGATCCTTTGACAAAAGAAACTGTCTATAAGATTGTTTCAAAAGGAACTACGGAATTGTTGATAGATGAAACTCGTGCTCGTTTTGGTGAATATGAGTTTAATTTCCAAACATTTAACGCAAATGATGAAGGTGGCGAGATTAAAGTTGTAAGAGCACTTTCAGGAGTTGCACCTGCGTCTTATACTTTAGTGTCACGAAGTCAAATCAAATTAGTGGCAGAACAGTTAAGTACAAACGCTCAAGAACCGTCGGAAGGACCTATAAAAAATGCAGTGGATGGGGATAAAAATACTTTTTTTCATACGAATTGGCATGAAGCTATTCCTTATCCACAGTGGATTCAGGTTAATTTGAAAGAACCTCATGAAAATTTTCTCGTGGGTTACATAAACAGAACGGATAATTCTTGGACCACAAGTGGACGTCCTAGTGTGGTAGATTTACAAATTAGTAATAATGGTATTGATTGGGAAACTGTAGGTACATTGGACGGACTCCCTAGTTCAGCCGGAAGTGAATATATTTCTACTTTCTTTATGCCAGGTAAGACTTTTACTTATTTTCGTTTTAGTGTAACATCTGCTACTGGAAGTTCCTCCTATTGGAATATTGGTGAATTTATGATGTATGATGCAGAAGTTGCAATAGATGATCCGGAAACTGCGCCTTTGGATTAATAAATAAAAACAGAAGAGGAATTTGAAAAATAAGGACAATGGATAGCTGGCTGTATAACAGCCGCTATCACCATTGGAATATTTACTTGTGATGATTATAAAGATATTGTTTAAGATAGTAGATGTATGATAAAATTATTTCAATTACTGAAATTGTGTGTTGTACTTCTTATAGGGGGGCATTGTAATGCACAAGACTATCAATTGGTTTGGAGTGATGAATTCAATAAAGACGGTTGTTTGGATGAATCAATATGGAATTATGAACAGGGTTATGCTCGTAATGAGGAGTTACAATGGTATCAATCTGACAACGCTTGGTGTCAGGGTGGGTTGCTTGTGATAGAAGCACGTTCGGAAAAACGGAAAAATCCGTTATATAAAGCAGGTAGTTATGATTGGCGCACTTCTCGTGAATATATTGAGTGCACCTCTTCTTCTATAACAACATTTGGAAAGAAAGAATTTTTGTATGGACGTTTTGAAGTGCGCGCACGTATTCCTGTAGGAAAAGGAGCATGGCCGGCAATTTGGACTTTGGGAAGCAGTATGGAATGGCCTTCCTGTGGAGAAATAGATATCATGGAGTTTTATCGTAAGCATGGAATTCCTCATATTTTAGCCAATGCTGCATGGGGAACAGATCGTCAATGGAATGCAAAATGGAATAGTAAGGCTATTCCATTTATCCATTTTTTGGAGAAAAATTCGGATTGGGCTTCCGAATTTCATATATGGCGGATGGATTGGGACGAAGAGGCTATTCGTCTTTATTTGGACGATGAGTTGCTAAATGAAATCTTACTGAAAGATACCTATAATGGTAGTATTGGTAGTTATAAGAATCCATTTATGCAACCCCAATATATATTGTTGAACTTAGCGGTGGGTGGAATTAATGGTGGCGAGGTAGAGATAAATACCTATCCGATACGTTATGAGATTGATTATGTACGTGTTTATCAGAAAAAATAAAATACATAGATATGGGTATAAAAAAAATAATAATAGGATTATGTCTTGGAATATATACCTTTTGCGGATGCAGCAATGAACCGTTGCAACCCATTCGTTCAGGTGAGATATGGCCTGATAACAACGGAGAGCATATCAATGCCCATGGGGGCGGAGTAATGTACCATGATGGAACATACTATTGGTTCGGTGAGAATAAATGTGATACTACCAGCAGTGCCATGGTGGGAGTAATGTGCTATTCTTCTCGGAATCTTACTGACTGGAAGAACGAAGGCGTAGCGCTTTCTGTTGTTGATAACGACAGCAGCGACATAGCGCGTGGATGTATATTGGAACGTCCTAAAGTGATATATAATGCGAAAACAGGGAAGTTTGTGATGTGGTTCCATCTGGAATTGAAAGGAAAAGGTTATGCAGCCGCCCGTGCCGGGGTAGCAGTCAGTGATACTCCTGCCGGTCCTTACCGTTTCATCCGTTCGGGACGTGTCAATGCTGGTAAGCTGCCTGTTGATATGGACGGACAGGCTGTTGCAGTGCTGGATACTCTGAATGCCAAGAATTATGAAAAATGGTGGACTCCCGAATGGACGGATGCTGTGAACAAAGGCTTGATAGTAAAGCGTGATTTGGATGGCGGACAGATGTCTCGCGATATGACTCTTTATGTAGATGAGGATGGTAAAGCCTACCATATTTACTCTTCCGAAGAAAACCTCACACTCCAAATAGCGGAATTGAGCGATGACTATCTTTCACACACAGGGAATTATGTGCGTGTGGCTCCGGCAGGACACAATGAGGCACCTGCTATCTTCAAAAAAGACGGAACCTACTGGATGATCACTTCCGGTTGTACCGGTTGGGCTCCCAATGAGGCTCGTATGTTCTCGTCTTCTTCCATCTTCGGACCGTGGTCTCAGCATCCCAACCCTTGTGTGGGACCTAAGTCGGAACTTACGTTTGGCGGACAGAGCACTTATATTCTGAAAGTGGAGGGGAAGAAAGACGCCTTTATATTTATGGCGGATATCTGGCGTCCGGAGCATCCCAGTGATGCCCGTTACATTTGGTTACCTGTTCAATTCAAGGAAGGAATTCCATACGTGGAGTGGATGGACAACTGGACACTGGATTTCTTTCAGTAATCCCTGTTGAAAATAGTCTGAAGGATGGAAAATAGTGCAATAGTCTGTTCTTGACTGATTATTGCATCCATCTTGCTCGATTTTACCCCTATGGTTGTCAATCAGATTTTTTATCTTTGCTATCGGTAAAAAGAGATAATAGGTATTAAAGATAGGTTTTTAGGAAGAAGGTTAACATACTGTGATGTGATAATAGAATTTTAGGTTAGGTTAAGTTAGAATTGAAGGCATATTTCGTGAGGAAATGTGCCTTTCTGTTTTCATTACCTTTCTAGGTTCGTATATTTGTAATGTCGAATTTGTGAAACTTAAAATAGAATATGCATGAAAAAGATTGGATTGTTTTTGTTGTTAGGTTTTTCTCTTTCGTGGCTGGTGTCTGCTTGCCAAGAACGTCAGCAGGAAAGACGGAAGGAAGTGCCTTTGGATTCTATTGTACTGAGTGACCCTTGCATTTTGGCAGACAGGAAGACGGCTATGTATTATATGACCGGAACCGGCGGTATGCTTTGGAAAAGCAAGGATTTGAAACTTTGGGAAGGACCGTTTCATGTGGCAAAGACTGATTCCGGTTCGTGGATGGGACCGAAACCAATGATTTGGGCTGCCGAGTTACATCCGTATAAGGGCAAGTATTATTATTTTGCCACTTTCACCAATCAGGCGGTGAAGATTGATACGGTACAAGGGAATGTAATAGAGCGCCGTGCCAGTCATGTTTTGGTGAGCGATAACCCGGACGGACCTTACGTTCCGATGAAGGATTCCACTTACCTGCCTGCTGATAAACCAACCTTGGATGGGACTTTCTGGGTGGATAAGGACGGAAAGCCTTATATGGTATATTGTTATGAATGGTTGCAAGCCTTGGACGGTACGATAGAGAAAATAGAACTGAAGCCTGACTTAAGTGGAACCATAGGCGAAGGGAAATTGCTGTTCCGTGCCAGCGAATCGCCGTGGAGCCGTGAAAAAGATGCGGATGGCAAGGACAAACCGAATAAAGTCACTGACGGTCCGTATCTGTTCCGTACAGGAACAGGTAGACTCGGTATGATTTGGACTAGTTGGATTTATAATGTGTACACTCAGGGAGTGGCTTATTCTGAAAGCGGAACCTTGGATGGACCATGGATACAGGAGAAAGACCCGATTACTCCTCCCAATTTCGGTCATGGGATGTTGTTTCAGACCTTGGACGGTAAATGGTTGATGTCTGTACATAGTCATAAAGATGTAAACGGGCGTTATATTCGTATTCCTCACTTGTTTGAAGTCGATTTTTCCAGAGATAAATTGGTGGTGGGAAAACCATATATTCCTTGAAAGTGCTTTATCTTTTTTCGAGAGGAAAGGTAATTACTTTTGCCTTCAATGAAAAGAGATGTGTAGAAAGAGTTGGAGGGACAGCTTTATGAGTCTGTCCCTCCAAATAAATGACCGGGTTAATCCCAACCCGGATTCTGTTTCAGTGCACCCTGAGCCAGGTCTACCTCTTCCAAGGGGATAGCCCACAGATAGTCACGGTTGGCGTTGAACTTGCGGGTTTCAATAAAAATGCTTTCTCCTTTTGCATTTACCCCGTATACTGGTTTAGTAACATCCTTTTCAGTTGTTTTATAGCTACGGGTATCAAACAGGTGCATTCCCTCGAAAGCAAATTCCAAACGACGTTCCAAACGGATAGCTTCGCGCATTTGATCTTTGGATAAGCCGGAAGGCAGAGGAGGAAGATTTACGCTGGGACGCTGACGGATTTGATTGACCGCATCATATACTTCCGTATCCGGAGCAGACAGATTTTCGTTACGAGCCTCGGCGAAGGTCAGCAGCACTTCTGCATAGCGGATATAGATAAAGTTGGTCCAGTCATAATTATTGATACCGTCATTGTCCGGATTGATATACTTTTTCATGCTATATCCTGTACGGGTATGGCTGCCATCTCCCATATTGTTCAGGTTGAAAGTCTTTCCTGCTATTTGTGACCCGTTCCACAGTACAGAGAAGCCTAGACGGGGGTCACGGTCGGCAAACGGGTCTTCCGGATTATAGAAAGGAGACTCTTTGATTGATTTGCCATCTTTGCATGGATAGGAGTCTATCAAGTCTTGAGTAGGTGATAAAGCTTCCCATCCTCCCATCATGACGGGAGCGAAGAACTGTCCTATATAACTGCCTTCATTGGAGTTTTTCGGGTTTTCTAGATATTCGCGATCAAAGATGATTTCGTTACATAACTCTGCTACAGGTTGGAACAAGTCACCATAGTTATCATACAGTCCATACACATTCATGCCCATTACTTTGCGTGCGGCGGCTTCCGCCACATCATATTTGTGTGCGTAGAAAGCAACTCTGGCTTTCAGTGCGTAGCAGGCTCCGGCACTCGGTTTTCCGTGGTCACTGTTGCTGCGGATATCGGGCAAGCTGGCTGCTGCTTTATCCAATAATCCTACTATATGATTATAAGTCTCCTCTTCAGAACTGCGTGAAGGAAGTTTCTCGTTCAGTTCCAACGGATGATCCAGCAGGGAGGCGCCACCCATATATTTTAATATGTTAGCGTATGAGAAAGCTTCGAGAAACTGTACTTCGGCTGTCAGTTGCGCTTTTTCTTTTTCATCCATCGGCACATCGCCTATATGTTCGTAAAATACCAGGCATCTGCGGATGCATTGATAGGCATTTTTCCATAATTGTAGGAAATGTGGGTTGCTGGAAGTTGCCGTACCAGCAGATAACTGTCCCTGTTCGGCTGTGACATGTACAGGAATAGCATTATCTGTGTAGCAGTCTGTCATGATAGTATGGTTTTCCGGTTCTATCAGATACAGATAAATTCCGGTTGCAAATTTCTGGGCATCTTCTGCGTTTTTCCAGAAAGATGCATCGGATAATTGGTCTTTAGGATTTCTGTCCAGAAAACTGTCATTGCAAGAGCTCAGACCAAGGCCGCATGCCAATATTAATCCTATAAAGTTATATTTTAGTCTCATAGTTGTCAGTGTTTAGAATGTTACATTCAGACCGAAGGAATAATTTCGGGTCAATGGATAATAGTTGCCGCTGATGGCTTCGGGGTCTACACCGTCGAAGCCGGAAATCATAAAGAGATTGTCGATACTGCAATACACTCTCAAACGGCTGATTCCGTATTTGGATATCAGCTGTTTGGGCAGGCTGTAACCTACTTGCAGGTTTCTCAGCTTGGCATAAGAGGCATCCTGCATCCAGAAACTGGAAGTCACGCGGTTTTTGGAGTCACTCATGGATAATCGGGGATAAGTGGCATTCGGGTTTTCCGGAGTCCAACGGTCCAGATGCTGTTCCGTTACTTTACCGCCATTGTAGAAGGCATATCTGATTTCGGCTACAGGAGCACTCTTTACATCAGCTGCACCTTGCAGCAGTGCACTTAGGTCGAAGTCTTTATATTGAACTGAAAGATTCAGACCGAAGTTGATTTTCGGGAAGTAAGAACCCAATACTTGCCGGTCTTTGCTGTCTACTACTTTGTCTCCGTTCAGGTCACGGTATTTTAAGTCACCCGGAACCGGAGTACCCATGCTCTGTGTAGGATGATTCTTGATCTCTTCTTCGTTTTGGAAGATGCCGTCGCATACGTAGCCGTAATATGCCCACAGTGGGTCGCCTACGGATTGCCCCGGTGTGTCACCGCCTTTCAAATCCATGATTTTGGTAGTTACATAGCTGAAATTGGCTCCGATAGAATAGCTCCAATCATTGATACGGTTGTTATGTCCCAGTTGCAGTTCGATACCGGTATTACGCACTACGCCGGCATTTTGCATCGGAGCGCTGACTCCCATCATGTTGGGAACTGGAAGTTGCAGTAATATGTCCCGTGTTTCCTTGCGGAACCAGTCTGCGCCCAATGTCAGTTTATTGCCCAAAAAAGCGGCGTCCACACCTACGTTCCATTGATCGGTTTTCTCCCACGTAATATCTTGGTTAGCCATCGGGTTGGAAATGGAAATACCCGGAGTCAAAGTGTTGCCGAAACTATAGTCATAACCGAACAGATAGGTGTTCTGATACGGATAATAGTTAGAACTGTTGTCCGAGTTTACGGTTTCCTGATTACCTAGCAATCCCCATGATGCACGTAGTTTCAAATTATCCACCCAATCGGCTTTGAAGAACTCTTCTTCCGAGATTCTCCATCCGATGGAGAAAGAGGGGAATGCGCCGAAGCGGTTGTTCTTGGGGAAGCGTGAAGTGCCGTCATAACGCAGGTTGGCTTCTAGCAGATAGCGGTCATCGTATGAATAATTCACGCGTCCGAAAGCTGAGCGGAGGGCGTATTCTATTTCTGTACCGTATGTTGTCTGTCCTGTCACTTCACCGGCGTTGATCTGGTCCAGTGAGTTGGAGTTGGGCAGGTTCTTACGGTAAGCTTGCAGATAGCGTGTCTGTTTATAAATTTGTGAGTAACCTAATAAGGCTCCTATTGTGTGTTTGCCGAAGGTTTTATTATAGTCCAGATAAGCTTGCAAGTTCAGTTCCATACTTTTGATGTCATATTCTGTGATGGAGTTAGTGGTTTTCTTTACCGGTGTGTCTGAACCTGCCTGATAGAATGTCATAGTATTGACGTGGGTGGGATTGTCGGTCAGGTTGAAAGTCGAGGCGGCGACTCCTCTCAGTTTCAGTCCGTCTATGATGTCCAGTTCCATTCCTACGTTACCTTGGAAATTGCTGTTTATCTCTTTGTAGGTTCCTCCTTCACGTGCATAGGCTACGGAGTTGTGCTCGTTTTTGAATAAAGCATAGTTGCCGTTGCTCAATTGGATGGGAGTAACCGGAGTCTCACGGAAAGCATAGTGCATCAGGTTGCTGATACCTGCCGCCGGAGCAGTCATATTACTGCGGTATACCGCCATATTTGTAGTCAGTTTCAGACGACTGTTTATCTGAGCGTCAATGTTGGCACGTACATTGAACTTGTTGTAGTTGGTATTGACTATCAATCCGTCTTTATCATGATAGTTGAATGCCAGCGAGTAAGTTACTTTGTCTCCACCGCCTTTGATACTCAAGTGATGGTTGTTGAACAGGCCGTTTTCACTTAATAGCGTACCCAGCCAGTCGGAATTGGGATAAAAGTCAGGATCACTTCCGTCTTTGAACTTTTGTAGGGCTGTTTCGTCATACGGACCTTTCAAACCGTCATTGGTGTAAGCTTCATTCATCAGCACTGCATAATTGTAAGAATCCAAAAATTTGGGCATACGTGAGGCACTTTGCCAGCCTACATATCCATCGTATGATACAATGGTACGTCCTTTGGTTCCCTTTTTGGTTGTGATAAGGATAACGCCATTGGCAGCACGTACACCATAAATGGCTGAGGCGGCTGCATCTTTTAATATAGAGATGTTTTCAATATCGTTGGGGTCCACGCTGCTCATGGTAGATTCTACCCCATCCACCACAACCATGGCACTGGCATCTCCCATAGTTCCTAGACCACGCACACGCAGTACTCCGGCATCAGCTCCCGGCTGACCGGTATTTTGGATAATGGTGACACCTGGCATTTGTCCTGCCAGCATGTTGGTGACATTGGCACTGGTGCGGTTGACTAGCTTATCGGATGAGATGGTTGCCACAGAACCTGTCAGGTTTACTTTTTTTTGAGTACCGTATCCTACTACTACCACTTCATCTAAAGATTCTGTATCTTCTTTCAAGATAATGGTGTAACTGTTGCTGTTGCCTACGGTAATTTGTTGGTCGTTGTAACCGATATACGAAACTTTCAGTTTAGCCCCTACGGATACATTTAATGTGAATTTGCCATCCACATCTGTAATAGTACCGTTGGTGCTTCCCACTTCTACTACATTGGCACCGATTACAGGAGCTCCGCTTGTATCATTTACGATACCTGTAATTTGTTTGACATGCTGTTGCACGATGGCAGTTGACTGCGAAGCCCACAAAGGCATTGGGAAAGCCATTCCGGCAAATAGTGTAAGACACGCATAAAAAGAGGCTTTTTTCAAAATTACGTGTGTCTTTACACAATTTTCCCTTCTTTTCTGGTAGAATTGCATAGATTAATAAGGTTAAATTAGTAAATAGTTTGGTTTAGGGATCTTATTCCCTTTCTATTTCAGTTGCTGCAAATGTATTATTTTATAAGAATATAACGCTATCTTTTCTTTTATTTTTTTTTGTTATTCTTAATAAATTACAGGTTATGACTAACCTGCTGTAGTTTTTTGTGGGTTATTCTTGTTATTTTGTATCTAGCGAGGAAGTAGAATGGTACATATTGCTTGAGAAATCAAACAATGAAATTCATATGGATAGAAATGTTAAATATGTCCTTTCTAAGGATTATTTTTGTATCTTTCTCAAAAGGTGTGATGAAAACTGAATATATTTCGCTAATAGTTATCATTTATAATGAATAATCAGAATTTATTGTGTAGCTGATTCTTTTGCTTTTTTCTTTTACTGAAACTGTAGTTTAATAGGGAAGAACTTTTTGTTTTTTTCTATGCCAGTCTTTCATAAACTTCCATTTTTCCTCCATTTGACCGAATAAAGTCCCTCTTTTGAAAGATTTATATACCTGAAAATAGGTTCCTATACTATATCTTTGCATCAAACAAATTCAGGACTAATTATATGAAAAACAAATTTTTTATCACCTTATTTGCCTGTTTGCTACCTTGGATGGCAGGGGCGCAGCAGATTATTTCCAAACAAAACAATGTAGCCGAAAAAGATTACATAGCTTATCTCTTTACCTATTTTACAGGTAACCACATCAGCGAGGAAGCCGTATGCTATGCGGTAAGTACGGACGGATATACCTATTGGGCACTGAATGACAACAAACCTGTCATTGATTCCAAAATCATCAGTTCTACCGGTGGTGTGCGCGATCCGCATATCCTGCGTTGCGAAGACGGAAAGACATTCTATATGGTGGTTACCGATATGGTTTCTGACAATGGATGGGATTCCAATCGTGCCATGGTGTTGTTGAAATCTACAGACTTGGTGAACTGGAACCATTCTGTCATCAATATGCAGAAATGTTATGCCGGCCAGGAAAAACTGAAACGGGTATGGGCTCCTCAGACTATCTTCGATGCGGAAGCCGGAAAATATTTGGTCTATTGGTCAATGAAATATGGTGATGGGGCAGATGTGATTTATTATGCTTATGCCAATAAAGAATTTACCGACCTGGAAGGTGAACCGAAACCGCTTTTCATCCCTGAAAACAAGAAATCTTGCATAGACGGTGATATCGTATATAAAGATGGAATCTACCACCTGTTTTATAAAACCGAAGGACATGGAAACGGCATCCGGGTAGCAACTACCCGTTCACTGACTTCGGGACAATGGGAGGAAGAACCCGACTACAAGCAGCAGACCCCGGAAGCGGTGGAAGGTGCGGGAACTTTCAAACTGATAGGTCAGAATAAATACATCTTGATGTATGATGTCTATATGAAAGGTAAATACCAGTTTACCGAAACGACCGATTTGAAAAACTTTAAAGTGATAGACAGTGAGGTGAAGATGAATTTTCATCCGCGTCACGGAACTATCATCCCCATTACCCGTGCCGAGTTGAAGCGCATCACCGACAAATGGCCTTCAAAGGAAATGGGCAATATGACGATTCCCAACAATCCCGTGCTGCAAGGTTTCCATGCTGACCCCGAGATATTGTATTCTCATCAGACTAAAAAATATTATATCTATTCCACCACCGACGGACAGCCCGGATGGGGCGGATGGTATTTCAGTGTCTTCTCTTCGGATAATCTGAAGGACTGGAAAGATGAAGGGGTAATGCTTGATTTGAAATCCGATCAGGTGGCATGGGCGGATGGAAACGCATGGGCTCCGTGCATTGAAGAGAAAATGGTGGATGGAAAGTATAAATATTTCTTCTATTTCAGTGGTAATCCTGTAGCCGGAGGCGGCAAGCAGATTGGGGTGGCGGTAGCCGATTCACCCATTGGTCCGTTCAAAGACTTGGGACATCCCATTATTACTGAATCTCCCGTGGGCCACGGACAGCAGATTGATGTGGATGTGTTTACTGATCCGGTTTCGGGAAAATCCTATCTGTACTGGGGCAATGGTTATATGGCGGGCGCCGAACTGAATGAGGATATGGTTTCCATCAAAAAGAATACCTTGACCGTATTGACACCGAAAGGAGGAAGTCTGAAAGATTACGCTTTCCGTGAAGCGGCATATGTGTTCTATCGTAATGGTCTTTACTACTTTATGTGGTCGGTGGATGATACCGGTTCGCCCAACTATCATGTGGCATACGGTACGTCGAAATCTCCGCTAGGTCCTATAAAGGTTGCTAAGAAACCGGTGGTACTGATTCAGGATCCTGCAAAGGAAATCTATGGACCTGCGCACAATGCAGTCCTACAAATTCCGGGTACGGATGAGTGGTACATTGTATATCATCGTATTAATAAGAACTTTATAGATCGTGAGAAGGGTCCTGGCGTGCATCGTGAAGTATGTATAGACCGTATGGAATTTAATCCGGACGGAACCATCAGGAAGGTTGTTCCCACGTTATAAAAGAAACATGACAATAAAGCATATACCATGAAAAAGACCTTATTATCTCTGGCAATCGCCTCATTGGCAGCAGGCCAATCCGTCTGTGCTGCCGTGGAAAAAGTATATAATGAGCCCGATTCGGTCTACATCTTCTCTTACGCCCATCCGGAAGACGAGGGACGCAGCGGACTGAAATTCGCATGGAGCCCCGATGGCGACAAGTGGCTGAGTGTATCCGACGGCTTTGCCTATCTGAAATGTGATTTCGGGCGTTGGGGGGCGGAAAAGAGAATGATTAAACCTCTTCTGGAAAAAGCGGAAGATGGACGTTGGTATTGCCGGTGGCAGCTTACCCCCAGCGGAAAAGTATGGGGTACTTCCCATTCTTCCGACTTGTTGAAGTGGGCTCCCCAACAATATGTCAATGCGGAGAAGCCTGCCGTGCCCCGACTGGTCACTGCCCGGCAGATTGTCCTTGATAAAGATACCTTGAACGGTTATATGCAGAAAGTACCTTATGCGGATATAGAACAGTTGATTCGTTTTGCTGAGCATAAGAAATTCCGCGATATACAGAATAATGAGCGTACCGAACAGGATGCCGTCCGCTTTGCCGGACTGAAACCGGTCGCTGCCACCATCCGGGTGGATGCCGGACGGGTGAAGCCTATTAGTGAGCATCTGATAGGTATTTTCTTTGAGGATATCAATTATGGAGCCGATGGTGGACTTTATGCGGAGCTGGTTCAGAACCGTGATTTTGAATATTCTGCCAAAGACGGTGCAAGAGATAAGAACTGGAACAGCACGTATGCGTGGAGTATACAGGGTACTGATGCGGAACTGTCTGTCAGTGAGGACAGTCCCATCCATGCTAACAATGCTCACTATGCAGTGTTAGAGGTACACCGCCCGGGTGCTGCCTTGGTGAATAACGGTTTTGACGGTATTGCCGTGAAAAAAGGTGAGAAGTATGACTTCTCTGTGTTTTCCAAAGTGCTGGATGATACGAAAGGTGGAAAAGTGCTTGTGAGGCTGACTACCAAAGATGGCAAGGAAATTGCGCAGGCTGCTATTCGGGTTTCATCTACAGAGTGGAAAAAACAAAAGGCTGTACTGACGGCAACGGCGGATGCTGCGGATGCCGTGTTGTCCGTTTGTCCGCAGATGGCTGGGAAGTATGCCTTGGATATGGTTTCTCTTTTCCCACAGAATACATTTAAAGGCAGGAAGAACGGGCTGCGCGCCGATTTGGCACAGACTTTGGCGGACCTTCATCCCCGTTTTGTCCGTTTCCCCGGCGGATGTGTGGCTCACGGAGATGGTGTGGACAATATTTATGATTGGAAAGGCTCTATAGGAGCGTTGGAGGAACGCAAGCCTCTGCGCAATTTGTGGGGGTATCATCAGACCCGCGGTCTGGGATATCATGAATATTTTTTGTTCTGCGAGGATATGGGGGCCGAACCTGTTCCTGTAGTGGCAGCCGGAGTGCCTTGTCAGAATTCGGGTACTTGCAGTCATCACTCGGTAGGCGAACTGGGTTGCGGCGGTCAGCAAGGCGGAATCCCGATGGAGGAAATGCCGCAGTACGTGCAGGATGTACTGGATTTGATAGAATATGCGAATGGAGATGCGAAGAAGACCGTGTGGGGAAAGAAGCGTGCGCAAGCCGGACATCCCAAACCTTTCAATCTGAAGTACATCGGTATTGGTAACGAGGATTTGATTACCGATATCTTTGAAGAACGTTTCACCATGATTTTCAATGCGGTGAAGGAGAAATATCCCGAAGTGACCGTTATCGGAACGGTAGGTCCGTTCTATGAGGGCAGTGATTATGAGGAAGGCTGGAAATTCGCCACTAAGATGGGTATTCCGATGGTGGACGAACATTATTATAACACCCCGGGATGGTTTATCAACAATCAGGATTTCTATGACCGTTATGACCGTAACAAGGCGAAAGTGTATTTGGGAGAGTATGCGGCTCATTTGCCGGGACGTCCCAACAATATAGAAACAGCTTTGGCCGAGGCCTTGTACCTGACTTCCGTGGAGCGTAATGCCGATGTGGTGACCATGACTTCTTACGCTCCGTTACTGGCTAAGGAGGGACATACCCAGTGGAATCCGGATTTGATTTATTTCAATAATACGGAGGTAAAACCCACCGTAGGTTACTATGCGCAGCAGATGTACGGACAAAATGCGGGCAGTGAATACATCGCTTCTTCCGTGACTTTGGATAATGCACAAGATGCGGTGAAGAAACGGATAGGCGTGTCGGTAGTTCGCGACGGAAAGACAGGAAATATGATCGTGAAACTGGTGAATCTGCTGCCGGTAGCGGTGAATGCGCAAGTGGAGCTCCCCTCTTTGGAAGGAATGAACACCACTGCCGTAAAGACGGTTTTGGCAGGAAAACCGACAGACCAACAGGTTCGTCCTGTATCCGGTACAATAGAGGTAAGCGAGAAATTCGGGTATGAATTGCCGGCTTATTCATTTACGGTAATCCGGATAAATAAGAATGAAAAATAATAATAGATAAATGAAGATGAAGAAATTACTGACTTTGTTGCTGGCGGTCCTGCTGCTGGCAGGATGTGCCGGCAATAAGCCCGGGACATTCGAAGCGGGTAAGAATACCTTTCTGCTGAATGGGAAACCGTTCGTGGTCAAAGCGGCAGAGGTGCATTATCCGCGTATTCCCCGTGAATACTGGGAACATCGTATTGAAATGTGTAAAGCATTGGGCATGAATACGCTTTGTTTGTATGTCTTTTGGAATTTGCATGAGGAAACTCCCGGTAAGTATGATTTTACAGGTAATAAAGATATTGCAGCTTTCTGTAAATTGGCTCAGAAGCATGGTATGTACGTCATTGTGCGTCCCGGTCCGTATGTATGTGCGGAATGGGAAATGGGTGGGCTGCCTTGGTGGCTGCTGAAGAACGACAGCGTGCAGCTTCGTACTCTCGATCCTTTCTATATGCAGCACGTGGGAGCCTTTATGCATGAAGTGGGCAAGCAGTTGCAGGATTTGCAGATTACCCGTGGTGGTAACATCATCATGGTGCAGGTGGAAAACGAATATGGTTCGTATGGCACGGACAAGCCCTATGTGTCTGCCATCCGTGATACGGTACGTGCCGCAGGCTTTACTGAAGTGCCTTTGTTCCAATGTGACTGGGGTTCTAATTTCCTGAATAATGGTTTGGATGATTTGCTTTGGACTATAAATTTTGGTACGGGAGCTGATATCGACAAGCAGTTTGCCAAACTGAAAGAAGTACGCCCCGACGCTCCGTTGATGTGCAGCGAGTTCTGGAGCGGATGGTTTGATCACTGGGGGCGCAAGCACGAAACCCGTGACGGACAAATCATGGTGGATGGCCTGAAAGAGATGATGGACAAAGGTATTTCTTTCAGTTTGTACATGACCCACGGAGGAACGACCTTTGGCTGGTGGGGCGGTGCCAATAATCCGGCTTACTCGGCTATGTGCAGCAGCTATGACTATGACGCTCCTATCAGCGAAGCAGGCTGGACCACCGACAAGTATTTTGCTTTACGTGATATGTTGAAGGACTACTTGGACGAAGGACAGACATTGCCTGAAGTTCCTGAAGCTTTACCGGTTATGGAAATCCCTGCCATTAAATTCACTCAAATAGCTCCGTTGGTTGACAATCTGCCCGAACCGAAGCAGACAGAGGAAATCCAGCCGATGGAGAAATTTGACCAAGGCTGGGGAAGTATCCTGTACCGTACCCATTTGCCGGAAGATGTGAAAGCGGGAACCGTTCTGAAAATCACCGAACAGCATGACTGGACACAGGTTTTTGCCGACGGGAAACTGTTGGGGCGTCTGGATCGCCGTGGTGGAGAACAGGAACTTACACTGCCTGCATTAAAAGCCGGTACACAGCTTGATTTATTGGTGGAAGCCATGGGGCGTGTGAACTTTGACAAGTCCATTCACGACCGCAAGGGAATTACCGAGAAAGTGGAACTGGTGAACGGTAAGAATGCCGAAACGTTGAAAGGCTGGACTGTTT
>ENA-OPSY01000018-OPSY01000018.1-human-gut-metagenome-genome-assembly--contig:-NODE-18-length-106421-cov-41.511009_pt1 | contig 106421 bp, 107 predicted proteins | sample MGYA00241464_ERZ501920 | MGnify/ENA primary metagenome ERZ501920 (study PRJEB25962, sample SAMEA2042396) | human gut metagenome | biome: human gut; feature: human-associated habitat; material...
CACCATTTCTGCCGAACAAGCGAAAGAAAAGGCATACGCTGAATATGATAAATTTTGCTTGATTCAAAACGAAGAGTATCTTTCGGATTTTGATAAAGAAGTCAAGGTATGAAAAGAAAGAGGGTTGTTTGGTCATTAGCAGAAATGTAAATACACAATCAACTGAAAATCAATTTATGTCAAAAGCAAAGCTAAAAAAACACCTGTTGTCACTTACTAAAGAACAGATAACCGATATTGTTCTTGAACTATACGATGCACGTAAAGAGGCAAAAGATTATCTGGAGTTTTATCTTGCCCCAGATTGTAATGCTGAATTGGAAAAGAGCAAGAAAACTATCCGAAATGAGTTCTTCCCAACTCGTGGATTTTCCGAAAAGCCGTCATTTGCCAAATGTAGAAAAGTCATTTCCGATTTTCAAAAGCTAAAACCGGAGCCAACTTTTATTGCCGATTTAATGTTGTTCTATATCGAACAAGGATGCGAATACACACTTGAATTTGGCGATATGTGGGAACAGTTCTATACAACACTGGAGGGAAATTTCGACAAGGCTATGCGCTTTATCTTTCTCAACGGATTGTTAGCCAATTATTACGAACGGATTGAAAAGCTTATTGATAGCGTATCGGATTGTGGCTGGGGATTTTATGATACATTGCAAGATATTTATTCTGAATATCGGTAGTGGTTCTTAATCCAACACAAAAAGTAAGGAACTGAACCTGTGTACCTAATGCACAGATTTAGTTCCTATCCCTTTAAATTACTCCATTGATTCCCGAATAATACGCAAAGTTTCTTTCTTATACTCCTTGCGGTTATATTCCAGACCTCTACACATCCAACAGCTACACGGAGTACCTGCCGTTTTATAAACTTGCGCCCATCTGTCTTTTGCCAACTCAAACCAATGAGGATGTTCATAATAGCTTCCATCCTCACGAATGATGCAATGACCATAAGCGGCATACAGAATCATACGAGCCTTAAACACGCGAGCCATTTGTTGGCGTCTCCACAATTTGTTTCTTTTGTCCATCGTCTCTTTCTATTAAAGTTAGGATGAACAATGATGTTATTTTGGTGAGACTTAATATATCCATAGCATTGTGTATTTTTACCGTTTTATAGCTTTTGTGAAAGTCTCGCAAGCCGTTCCTTCAACAATTCGCCATACTTTTCCTTTAATTCAGCACTTAGGAAAGAGCTTTGAATGACAGTCTCAAACTTGGGCAATAGTTTGATATACTTATTTATCAGTCGTTCTACAATCACATTCTCTATACCCAACGTAGCTGCTGACCTGATAAAATCCTCTCTTTGAAGTTTTTTCTTCCGACCATTCAAGGTCAATGCCAACTCCTCGTCATCTTTGGGATTGATGATAGCCGCATTTAGCAAATCATAGGCAGGGGTTAAACGTATCTTATCCGCCACCTCATACAAAGAGAAGTTTTTCAGGTGCATGTCGTTATTTCCTGTCAACCAAGAGAAAAGCACCAACTCAAAGAAATTGGTAACATCCATTTTAGGTAAAGACGAGTATTTCAAAACAGCCTTGCCGATACGTTCATAACTACTTTTGTATTTATGCTCTGTTAGCCTTTCCGTCAGTTGGCACATATCCTCCATCGCAATCTTCTCTCCGTCAGAAGTCCTGTCAATCCGGCGGGTAAGATAGCATAACGTATCGTCTGCCATCTGCATCAGCGTATGAGGAACTACCTCAATATGTGCCACCTCTGCAAGGTGCATGGTTAAATCCTCAACCTCAGGCATCATTTCATATTGCGAGGTCTGTGGCTTACAAATATAACCGCCCCATAGTCCGACAATAGTCAATCGTTTGCTACCCTCATGCTCTTTCAAATGCAAGGACAACTTCGGCTGAACTCCGGTCAAAGAGGTTTGGTCTTGAATGATTTGCAAAGCAAGTTGATCAAGTTGTTCTGTCGTATAATCAAGAACTGGCAATGTTGTTGTTCCGAAGAACTTCTTTATGCAAGCCGTGTGCATGTCCTTTTCCCCTTTTAAGAGCGGACGATAACAATATAAGCAATTACACATAGTTTTCCTCCTTTTCTTCCAAAGGAATAACGCTTACTGCTCCGATACAATCCTTGCAACATGTCAGCAACAACGACATCCGATCAAGAATACTGATGTCTGTATTCCGCAATGCAACATCCAACAACCATCCTTCAGGAATCAAACCGTCGAAATATGGAAACAGCACAGGACTTGTATATGCTTCCTCCTGTAAAGGCAATGTCATGCTAACTGCCTTTGCCTTTTCAAGAGAGAGATATTCCGGCAAATAGCGGAACTCATACCCGGCATCGTTTTCTGTCAGAATACCAGCCAATTGGTCTTTATAAAATATCTGGGCTTGTCTCATTAATTACTGTTTTTTTGAGTGGCAACCATTTCATAATTGAAAAAGTCAAGGAGCTGATTCACTTTATCGAGGCGTAGCGTTTCCTTGCCCTGTTCAAGGTCTCGCACAAAGCGCAACCCCACACCCGACTTCAACGAGAGTTCTTCTTGCGTCAGATTATATTGCTTTCGCAACATCTTGACCGTAGTAGAAAGATTATTCATAACATCGTACTTTATACCTTTTCGGGTACAAAGTTAGTACAAATATTCGATATTATATCAGTATGGGTATAATTTATTGTTTCGCTACTGCAATTATATCAGACAGGGTATAATACAAGGAGGATTGAGGCATTATTATTAAGGCTAAAAACAATTACAACGCATATAGTTTTACACTTTTCCAAGCGAATAAATCTGATTCGTTACACTTTTTCCAACGAATATCACCCATTGCTCTACACTTTTTCAAGCGAATCGAGGTGTCTTCTATAGAAATTTTCTGCTTCTATAACCCATTTTCTACTATCCAACACTTTTCAAGGAATAAAAATCACACCGCAAACCACAGAAATCCCAAGAAAACCACTACCTTTGTATTCAACAAGTGTTCTGTAACATACCTGCGGAAATACCCTATCACTCAATACCTTGTATCTGATAGCGGACATTCCATAAAAGGACTGAAAAGAGGCGGTACAACACGTATATGCAAAGCGATGAAATACAACGGTTTGCATTTGTCCCTACATTCTGTGTATTTGTCAAAACAGAGGTTGTACCGATTAAAATGAATGGTCACTGATAATCAGTGATGTAAATATGCTGCATCGGAAAGTAAAGTAAGTAAAACGGAAAGCAAAAGGCATACAAAACGGGTGTAATCAATGATAGATAAAAGCTAATCAATCAGCGCTTTACATACCATATAAACCGATATAAAATTTTTCTCTGATTATACCCGTTTTATTATTTTTTTGTTGTTATTTTGTTGCTCGTATCGAAAACAGCAACAAAAGCAACAAAAATTATGGGAAAATCGAAAGAACCGATAAGGCTCAGACAAAGAAAGACCGCTTCGGGGAATATCACGTTATACCTCGACATCTACCTGAACGGGAAAAGGTCTTATGAATACTTGAAACTCTATCTTATCCCTGAAACGAACAGAAAGGATAAGGAGAAGAACCGTCAGACGCTTCAACTCGCCGAGGCGATAAAAGCCAAGCGGGTTGTTGAACTTCAAAACGGAGAATACGGTTTTAACGCCGCCTACAAACTTGAAACGAACTTTCTTGACTATTACCGGGCTATGTGTGAGAAACGTCATGGCAACCCCGAGAGCCGGGGAAACTGGGGTAATTGGTATAGCTGCCTCAAACACCTTGAACGGTATTGCAAGCCTAACACCACATTCAAGGACATAACACCTGAATGGATAATCGGTTTTCGTGAACACCTTGACAAGAACGCCCGTTGCAGAGACAAACGGAAGATTATCACAACGGAAGAAGTGACAAAGCCGCTTTCACAAAACAGCAAGGTCAGTTACTTCAACAAACTCCGTGCCTGCATCAACCAAGCATTTGAAGACAGGATAATACCGCATAACCCACTTCGTGGCATTGAGGGTTTCAAACAAGCTGAAACGGAAAGAAGTTATCTGACATTGGAAGAAGTCAAGGCGATGGCTGCTGCCCAATGCAAATACCCAGCCTTGAAAAATGCGTTCATGTTCTCATGCCTGACAGGTCTTCGCAAATCAGACATTGAGAAACTCCGTTGGCGTGAAGTTCAGCAGCAAGGAGACTTTACCCGGATAATCTTCAAACAGAAGAAGACGGGCGGGCAAGAATACCTTGACATCAATAAACAAGCGGTTCAATACATGGGGGTTCGCCGTGAACCTGATGACCGGGTTTTTGTCGGTTTCAAATACAGTGCCTATATGATAGCTGAGTTAAGGATGTGGGCAAATAGGGCGGGAATAACAAAAGACATCACGTTCCATTCAGGGCGGCACACATTCGCTGTCCTCATGCTTGACCTCGGCGCAGAAATCTACACGGTTCAGAAACTTCTCGGGCACAAGGAACTTTCAACAACACAGATTTACGCGAAAATCCTTGATAAGAAAAAGCAGGAGGCGGTTGCGATGATACCCGATATTTTCGGGGCTGATGACAACAAGGAATAAGGGACGGGGGCAGCTTCACGGCTTTGCCCCCGTCCTCGTTTCATAGAAATCCCCCTCGCCTGTCAGAAGCCAGCGTGCGGAAACCTTGTATTCTTTCACTATATAAGTCAACCAAGCGGGTTGAAAAATGTCACTTGCCAAGTTCTTTTCAAGTTTGTTCAAATTCCAACGATTTATATCAAACTCACGTGTAAAAGTCTGTTTTCCTCTTATCTTCCCGTCATCTTTCAGGCGGTAAAGAGCTTCAAAAAAACGGCGTACTACCTTTTGGCTGTCTTCTGTCTGCATAATTCATCTGATTTAGCGGCTGCGGTTGCAAATTTGGTGTTAATTTCTCTCTCCCGGAGATTAAGGCGTTCCCTCCATGATTGAAGCGTGTCGGGGCTGAAATCGGCTTTCTCCCCCTCTCTTACTTGACGTTCAAACATGCGGAGTTCATCGGGTGTCATAACGGGAATGAAACGTTCAAGTTCCATGACCTGAAAAACGTGTTCAAGGGCTTCACGGCGCAAGTCCGCTTGTTTCTCATCACTCAGCATTTCCCCCTGCCCCGTCAAGAACCAACGGGCGTTTATCTCGGGCAAAGCCTCAATGATTGAGACCACGGGTTGCAAGCCGAAATCAACACCTTTCAGAAGTTTAGACAGATATTGCGGCGACCAATTCAAAAGGGCTGCAAAGGCGGTCTGTCTCCCGCCAGTCTTATACTTTATAATATCTTGAAGTCTTCTATTCATATCCATATTTAGGTATTTTGAAAACACTTTTCCCGACAACCGCTATACGGCAACGGCAGAGCTTGCATTCCCTTCCCGGCGGGCATTGATTTTTTTGTTTTCCTGAATCTGTTCTTTCAGCATTTCCATTAATTCATCTATTTGCTTGTCACGGGCTGAAAGGCTTTCCGCTTGCTGCTTGATGATTTCCCAAGCATCTTTAGGAACAGCCACCCCGCCGTCTTCACTGTTCAGATTATTAGAAAGGAACATTTCTCCCTCGCCTGATTGAAGCCAAACAAAGTTTATATTTTCATCAAGGGAACAAATTCGCTTCATAAACTTCTCAGAAAGAGGTACTTTACCCGTAGCAATCTGAGAGAAAGAAGACTTTGTATATCCCAGAGTTTCAGCCAAAGCCCTTTCATTTTCCGCTATTTCCTTGAAAATAAGCCAATTTATAACTTTTCTCAATCGTCTAAGATGTTCCATTAGTAAATATAATTATTGTTAAATTATAAATTTAATTTCGATTTACTCTTTCAAAATAATTACTTTGTTTATATTTGCATCGTCATACAATTTTGTATGCGGACAAATATACGAAATAATAAATAAAATCGGAATAAACTGATAAGTAAATTTTTGATATGGAAAGAATTACTGACAAACTCAAAAAACTTCTCGCTCTCGCAGAACGGGGATGCGGTGGGGAGGCAGAGAACGCCCGCCGTCTTCTTGAAGAACATCTGAGAAAATACGGTATGACGCTTGAAGACATCTGCGAAAACAATATTTCACGCAGGACATTCAAGTATAGGAACAAAGAAGAACGCACGATTATCATTCAAGTCTTCCTATCGGTTCTTGGTAGCAAGAGCGAAGCATTTAATGGGTCAACTTACAGTGCTTCAAAGAAGACAATCTACATAGACCTGACAGACTTGGAATATGCTGAAATATCCGACATGGTTGCGTTCTTCAAGTCTCAGTTTAACAAAGAGAAAAAACGCCTAATGAAAGACATTCTCCACGCTTTCGTCAACAAACATAACATCTTTGACTGTACCCCTAACGATGATGACAAGGCAAGCGACAAGGAAATAGACCTTGAAGAACTCATGCGCATTTTATCCCTATCAAATGGTATGGAAGACGTGACATACAGAAAAGCAATTTCAAACAAATGACGATATGGAAACAATGATTTTTAAGACACCTTGCCAAACAGAACGGGAAACCCGTGACTTGGCTATTTACAACGAGTATAACGCCCTGATTGCCGTTGAGGGACAGAGTAAAACGCTCGTAACAGAACACCTGATGAAGAAATATAACATACACAGCGCAGGAACTATTTACTTGATTCGCCGCCGTGTGGAGAAGAAATTGGAAGCGCAGAAAGGGGGTATAAATGGCACTAAGTAAAGAGGCGCAAAAAATCAAGACCGAGTACAATAAAAAGTACATGGAAAGGTATTGGGAGCGCAAAGCTGAAAAGAGAAAAAACGAGACCAAAGCGGCGGCAGAAAAGACAAAGACTGTGACAACAAAAAGAACGACAAAGACTGTGAGCACCGTTACAGTCAAAGAAACAGAACTTTTTGAATGGCTTTTTCCCGAACCGCACGTCACGGAGGTAACGGTCTCCCGGAACGGACAGTCTGACGCACAGTATATCAAAGCTCTTGAAACAGCTAACAAGACCATAAACACGGAAAACGCCCGTCTTCAAAAACTCTTGATTAAATATCAAGACATCGTAAGAACGGGATTGAAAGCGATAATGTTTGACATCGAAAACTGTAAGTCATTATGAAAAAGAAAATTATTCAATGGGGGCTGATGACCGTTCTCGGTCTTTGGGGAATGGTTTCATTCATGGTTCTCGCAGGAGAAGAAGCCCCCGAGGTATGTATGACATTGGGCGATTTCTTTCTGATTAAAGCCCTTGCGATAACAAGTTTTTCAGGTTGTATTCTATGCGGGAAATGGCTCTCAAAAAAGGGTCTTTTACCGGAAATAAACATGCAGGAGGATTGAATATGGAAATCACTTTGGAACAACTCAACGAAAAGATAGACAACCTTTCACGGTTGACGCTTATCAGTTCAAAAACGGTTCTTGACTTTGAAGAAACGATTCTGTTCACGGGATTGAGCAAAGGACACCTTTACCGCCTGACAAGCAACCGACAAATACCATACTTCAAGAAAAACCGCAAACTATATTTCAAGAAGTCTGAATTGGAAGAATGGATGCTTGAACGGCGCATACCGACAGAAGAAGAAATTCAAAGTCAGGCTACAACATATTTAGCAACCCATAAAATTTAAATCAATCATTTTATTAACAATCAAATTTCATCATTATGGAAAATGACATTATTGAAATCAAACAAGCTGAAATGCTTGCGGGAATTACCCGGTCAGAAATTGACATTCAGATTGCCACGGCGAAGCAATATCCCCGTGACCTGAACACAGTCTTGAACAAAATCGCCACCTATGCCACAATGGATAGGGAAACGGCAGAAGACTGCTTCTATGTTCTCAGAAGAAAGGACGCAAACGGTAATGACAACACCATTGAAGGGCTTTCAATCCGTATGGCAGAAATCATCGCAGGGGCTTGGGGAAACCTGAGAGTTCAGACCCGCATCATCGGAAATGACGGGCGTAAAATCACGGCTCAGGCTGTCTGCCATGACCTTGAAACAAACTTCGCCGTTTGCAAGACCGTTGACCGCCGGATAACAACGAAAACGGGTAAGACATACAGTGACGACATGCAGGTTGTGACAGGCAACGCAGCCGCCTCAATCGCTTTCAGAAACGCAGTCTTGGCGGTCATACCGAAAGCCGTTACAAAACGTGTCATCAATGAAGTTAAAAAGGTTGCGCTCGGTCAGGCGATTGACGTTGAGACATCACGCAAGAACTGTTTGGCGAACTTCGCAAAAGCGGGCGTGACAGAAGCCATGATTTGCCAATATCTCGGCATCAAGACTATCGCAGACATAGATAAAGAACGTCTGTTTGAACTGAGAGCTACTTGGAACGCAATCAGAGAGGGAACGACAACCGTTCAGGAAACCTTTGTCAAACCACAGCTTGAAGCCAAGGCACAAGAAGAAGCCGATAAAAAGACCGTTTCGGCGGCTGACAAGGCGGCAGCGGCTATCGCACAAGCAACGGGAACAGCCCCAGCCAACGTTGACCCTGAAACGGGTGAAATCAAAGAAGAAAAGTCAAAGAAAACATCAACATCTAAAAAGTAAAACATTATGAAAGAAGTAATTGAAGTCAAAAGAGACGATTTGCGGGAACTTTATCAGGTATTAACCAATTACCCGGCAATTTCAAAAGAACAGGTTCAGAACGAAATGCACAAGGTTTTCGGGGAAGATACATTCAAACCCAAAGACATCATGGAGCGTGTAAAGACCTTTGAAGACGCTTGCCGTGAACTTGGGGAAGAACACCCATTTGTAAGGTCATATAACGGTTATACAAACAACATCCACGAAAACAATAAAAACGATACGGACATACTTGCATACCTCAAACTCCGTATCATCTGCGCCGCCTTGAACGAGGGCTGGGAACCTCAATTCACGGAAGATGAATGGCGTTATTATCCTTGGTTCTGGCTCTATACACAGGATGAAATCGACAACATGAATGAAGATGAGAAGAAGAACCGCTGCTTAATGTCAACAGGCGACTATCAAAAAAGTTATGCGGGTCTCGCTTCTGCGGATTCGACTTACGCCCCCTCGCATGCGAATGCGAGCTTCGGTTCTCGCCTTTGCTTAAAGAGCGACACGCTCGCCGTTTACTGCGGGAAACAATTCATCAACATCTGGGCAGACTTCTGTCTTATCCGCAAGTGAGTAACAACAAATGTTTAACATTCAAATATCAACAGTTTATGGAAACTAAAAATAACAGCGAATTTATGTCACAGGTTGACGCATTTTCAGAAGAAATGCAGAAGTTTATAGAAAAGTCTGATAAGAGACACGCCTTAATTATCATCGCCTCTGAGCCTGACGAAAACGGGGAAAGCTCACGTCAAACCGGGTCTATCATGGGAAATGAAGAAGAAGTCGTTCACGCTTTAGTCGGGTTTATAAGACAACCCCAAGGACGTGAGTTGTTAAAGAGGGCTGCTTCTCTAAGTATGCTTGATTCTTTGATGAAATCAGTATTGAACGCAAAAGAGCAGGAGGAAAGAAAATGAGCTACACGATTATCAGACCGAAAGACCGTAACGAATGGCTTGAACATAGAAAGTCAGGTATCGGGAGCAGTGAGGTTGCAACTATTCTCGGGTTGAACCCGTGGGAAACCCCTTATCAGCTTTGGAGACGCAAGGTTGGTCTTGATGAACCTAAAACAGAGACATTTGCTATGAAAGCGGGTCATTATCTCGAAGACGCTGTTGCGCAGTTTTGGCATGACGATACGGGACGTGAAATAATCAAGTCATCAGCCGGGGACTGGATGATAAGAAATAATGAACGCCCCTATCTACAGGTCAGCCCTGACCGTACATATTGGCTCGCAGGAGAAAAGAAGAACGCTTCAAACAAAGGTGTTTTGGAATGTAAGACCACCCAAATGAAAATTTCCTCTGACGATCTGCCGAAGCATTGGTTCTGTCAGGTTCAATATCAACTCGGGGTTGCAGAATTGAAAGAGGGCAGTTTGGCTTGGCTCTGTTCAGGACGTGAGTTCGGCTATAAAGACCTGTCTTTTGTTCCTGACTTCTACGCATGGATAGTTGAAGAAGTTGAAAAGTTTTGGCGTGACAACATTCAGGGGAAGAAAGAACCCGAAGCGACATCGGTTCAAGACATTCTGCTGAAATTCAACCGTCACACAGACGGGAAAATCGTTGAAGTGAATGACGCTATTTTCTCAGACTATCAAAAGTTGAAAGAAGTCAAGAAAGAGATGGATAAACTTGATGAAATCAAGACAGAGTTGGAAGAACGCATTAAACTCGGCTTCGGAGACGCAGAGGCTATCAGCTACGGAGGTCAGACGCTCGCCACATGGAAAGCCCCCAAGCCGTCAATGAAGTTTGATGACAAGGCTTTCAAAGCCGCACACCCTGAAATGGTTTCCGAGTTCTCAAGGGAGGTTCAGGGGGCACGCCGCTTCCTGTTAAAATAAGGTTCAATCAACAAAGAAAGGTCAGACGGTTATGTATATCATTTCAAATAAGCAAATAGAAGATATAATCAGCTATATCGAAGCATGGAAAGACGGGGTTCAGGTTGAAGAAAAGGACACCCGGACTTATAACAAAGTTCGCCTCGCAAATATCCTTGTGAAGAAACTGAAAGCGAAACAGCCGCTTTCAAAGCCTGAACTTTCTGAGAGCCTTAAAAAAAATCTTCGTGATTTAAAGTGAGTACAATGTAATCACTTATCTTTGCAATAACCGAAATGAAAAGACAGTTAAACAACGATATAAACTCCGTACATGGGTTGAACATCCGAAAGGTTTTCAAACGCTTGCTGTTATGCGTGGTTAGCCCTAAATACGGAGTTTTATTCTCTCAAATATGATAACACTCAGAGAAAACCAAACAGAGCCGATAAACAAGGCTATTCAGTTCTTCACGGAAAAGAAACCGAAGCCGAGTTTGATTGTTCTCCCGACCGCTTGGGGAAAATCAATACTGACGGCTTTTGTCGCAAAGAACAGCAACGATAAAATGATTGTTCTTCAACCCTCGAAAGAGTTGCTCGAACAAAACTATTTGAAATATTGCTCGCTATGCGGGGATTTCGCCTTGAATGCGGACATTTACAGCGCAAGTTTCGGGCGAAAGGACATCGCCCATATAACTTACGCCACGATAGGCTCAATAAAGAGCCTCGGGGCTAAATTCAAGTCTCTCGGGTTTACAAAAATGTTGATTGATGAAGCGCACCTTTATCCCCGTGAGGCTGACAGTATGCTCGGGCGTTTCCTGAAAGAAAGCGGTATAACCCACGTTCTCGGAATCACGGCTACCCCCGTGAAGCTGCAAACGAACCGGGATAAGGACGGGCAGAACTTCTCAAAACTTGTCATGCTGACCTCCCGTTCAAAAAAAGGCAACTTCTTCAAAGAAATCATTCATGTCGGACAGGTGGCTGAAATGGTTCGCCTCGGCTTTTGGTCTCCGCTTCAATATGAGACAACGGGATTCGACAGCAGTCTTCTTGTCTTCAACAGTTCAAAATCTGAATACACGGAAGAAAGCGTTCAGCGGGCGTATGATGCGAACGGAGGGTCTGAACAGATTGTTCAAGCCCTTGACAGACATTCAGACCGCCGCCATATTCTTGTCTTCGTTCCCTCTGTTGAGGACGCTATAACGCTTTCAAAGAAATACCCAAACTCAGCCGTGATTTACGGGGAAATGGATAAGACGGAACGTTCTCAGGTCATCACACGTTTCAGGGCGGGCGAAATACTGGTCATATTTAACGTCAGAGTGCTTTCGACAGGCTTTGACTATACAGGTATCGACTGCATCGTTTTAGGCGTTTCTACGGCTTCTATCGCCTTGTATTATCAGATTATCGGACGTGCGACACGTATTGACCCCGAGAAAACGGACGCTTTGATTGTTGACCTCGGCGGCAATGTTGAACGTTTCGGGCGTGTTGAAGACATCACGTTTGAGCAGGGTAAAATGTGGCGAATGTTCGGAACGGGCGGGCGGCTTCTGTCAGGCATACCCATTTCGGACATCGGTCATTACACCCGTGAAGACACACGGGCGATAGACGCTCGGGCAGAAGCCCCGATTGAAATCATGCCTTTCGGCAAATATAAGGGGAACAGAATAGCGGACATTCCCCTTGATTACCGTCAATGGATGATACGCTCCTTTGAATGGAACGCAAGGAACGAGAAACTCCGCAAATCAATTCTTACAACCCTATAAATCCATCAGGCTATGGCAAGACCGAAAAAACAAACCGTTGATTATTTCCCGCACTTCGTCAAGGGCGGGCGCACGATTTTCATCCTTGAAAATAAGTTCGGGAATGACGGATATGCGTTTTGGTTCAAACTCCTTGAAATTCTCGGGGAAAGTGAGGGGCATTTCTATGATTGTTCAAACGCTTCAAATTGGGAGTATCTTCTTGCCAAAACACGTGTCACAGAGGAAAAGGCGAAAGACATTATCAACGTCTTGATAAATCTAAACAAAATTGACATTGAGCTATGGAACGAACATCGTGTTTTATGGATTGCTAATTTTGTCAGAAACCTTTCAGATGTTTACAGAACCCGTAACACCAACCTCCCGTCAAAACCCTATTTTGAAGACAAGAAACAGCCTGAACAGAAAGTTTCTTCCGATAAAACACAGGATGAAGAACGGTTTTCTGCGCAAGAAACCCCTAAAGGAGAGGAAAGTAAAGAAAAGGAGAGCAAAGAAAAATATCCTTATCAGGATATATGCGCCTTGTGGAACTCAATCTGTGTTTCTCTGCCGAAAGTTCAAAAACTCAATGACAACAGGCGAGCAAAAATAAAATGCCGCTGTGACGAATGGGGCAAAAGCCGTGAGACTTGGATACAGACCGCAGAAGACATCTTCAAGCGTGTTCAGGCTTCCGACTTCCTGACCGGGCGGCAATCCAACAAAAGGGCGTGGACGGCGACATTCGATTGGATTTTTGAGAACGGTTCAAACTGGATAAAGGTTCAAGAGGGCAACTACGACAACGATAAAGGCAGCGGCGTTCAGAACGGTTCAAAAGTCACAAAGGTTCAACTCGGTGTCGGCGAGTTCTATGACAACTCAGGGCGAAGGACATACGGTTCAGGCAAGGCAATAATACCTCCTACAGCCCCACCCCGTCCGTCTGACAGACACGCTTGGGATTCATCATCAAACACTTGGATTTTATTATGAGCATAAATTGGGAAAGATACGGGATAAAAGCCCCCTACGGGCGTTCAGGAAACAGAAAGGTTTTCTGCCCACAGTGCCATGACCAGCGTCACGACAAACGTGACAAAAGTCTTTCTATCAACCTTGAAACAGGCGAGTTCAACTGTCATTACTGCGGCTTCTCGGGCTGTGCAGCGGAAAAAGAACCTTGGGAAAAAGAAGACCGCCCGTGGCGCAACGCCGCCCCCATACGCCGCGAGAAACCCGTTTACAAGAAACCCGCCCCACGTCAGGACTGTTCTTCAATCTCAGGGAAAGCCCTTGAATGGTTCAAGGGACGGGGTATCAGCGAAAAGACCCTGACTGCGATGAAAGTAACCGAGGGGCTTGAATGGATGCCACAGAAGAACGGCAAAGCGAATACGGTTCAGTTCAACTACTACCATAACGGGGAACTTGTCAACACGAAATTCAGAACGGGAGACAAATGTTTCAAACTCTGTTCAGGCGCAGAACTTCTCCCATACGGGATTGACAACATCAAAGGTACGAAAGAATGTATCATCACAGAGGGCGAAATGGACGCTCTGTCATTCTTTGAATGCGGACGAACAGATGTTGTGAGCGTTCCGAACGGGGCTAACTCAAACCTTGACTACCTCGATGATTATCTCGAAGAATACTTTGATGACAAAGAGACAATATACATCGCATCCGACACGGACACGAAAGGCGTTGTTCTGAAAGAAGAACTGATAAGGCGTTTCGGGGCTGAACGCTGCCGGATCATTGAATACGGGGACGGATGCAAGGACGCTAACGAACACCTGCAGAAGTACGGGCGTGAAAGTCTTCTGAAATGTATCGCTGACGCTCCCGAAATAAAGATTGAAGGCGTTTTCACGCTGTCAGACTTTGAACAATCCCTTGACGCTCTGTTTGAGCATGGCTTGCAGAAAGGGGTAACAATCGGGCATGACAACTTCGACCGATTGTGCTCTTTTGAAACGAAGCGTCTGTGTATCATCACGGGCGTTCCGAGTTCGGGTAAGTCTGAATTTATTGACGAAATTGCAGAACGATTGAATATCCGCTACGGCTGGCGTTTCGCTTATTTCAGCCCGGAGAACGCCCCGCTGGAATATCACGCCTCAAAACTGATTGAGAAGTTCACGGGCAAACAGTTTGACAAAGAACACCTGACATACGGGGAGTACAAACAAGTGAAACAACACCTTGAAACAAATTTCTTCTTCATATCCCCGAAAAGCGATTTCAGGGTTGACGCAATTCTCGAAAGGGCGAAATTCCTTGTCAGACGCAAGGGGATTAAAGTTCTCGTTATTGACCCATATAACAGGCTTGAAGATGAAAGCGAGGGCAAGAACGAGACTAAATACATATCAAGGCTGCTTGACAAACTGACAAACTTCGCACAGCAGCACGATGTGTTGGTTATCCTTATGGCGCACCCAACAAAGATGCAGAAGAACAAAGACGGCGAGCCTGAGATACCGACACTTTATGACATCAGCGGCTCGGCTAACTTCTACAACAAGGCTGATTTCGGTATTGTCGTTCACAGAAACCGACTTGAAAACACGGTTGAAATCTACGTGAAGAAAGTGAAGTTCAGACACCTCGGAGAGTGCGGAATGGCTCTGTTCAAATATAACCTGAACAACGGGCGTTACAGCCCCTTTGTCAACGGAACAGAACCCGTTTGGGATAACAGCAACCATTTACAGGAAGAAATCAAACGGCGTGAGCAGGAAGCCTTTGAAGCCTCTCAATTCAACTGGGATGACTTTCAGCCATCCGATGAAGAATGCCCGTTTTAACCATTTAACAGCAAAATAAATTTACAGACAATGGAAAAGATTAAAACTTATGTTCTTACACTATCGAAGTTCTTCCCCTCCACACACATACGCAAGGGAGAACCGACATCATTTCGTGACGCTTTCAATGCGGGACAGGTTTTCAACAGAGGTTCAGCGTGTTTATACAGACACCCAAAGAAGCACACGATACGGTCAAACTATCCGCTATGGCTGAAACGCATCACAGAGGTTCAAGCCGGGAAGGCGGTTCTCTCTGTCAGACAATGGACGGGAAAACCATACAGAAGCCCGCAAGAAGAAATAGCCATACTGACAAATGAAGACGGGCTTGGAATTCAAGAATTGAAAATGATTGATTTATTCAGACCCACAACGATAAACGGAAACAGGGTTGAATTGCCTGATTTGGCGGCGAATGACGGCTTATCGTTCAACGATTGGTATGATTGGTTTAAAAGTTATGATTTAAAACAGCCTATGGCGATTATTCACTTCACAAAATTCAGGTATTGACATGAAGCCGAAAGAATTTTTTGACGCTGTTGTCCGAATGAGAGAAAAACAGCGGGAATATTTCAAGACCAAGACAAGTTCAGCCCTGACAGAAAGCAAGAGACTTGAACGGGTCATTGATGACGAAATAGAAAGAGTTCAAAGAATTATTCACGAAAAACAGAACCCAAAGTTATGGTAAGATTGATTGAAAATCCGATTTGCGTAAAGATAACCATATTCAAAGGTCATCACGCTGATGAAGTGGTTTATTATCGGAACAAATTATCTGTCTCTATGATTGAGAAATGGAGGTGGTATTTTGAATACCTTGCAGCCCTTATCAAAGTTAATAACCCTCTCCGTAAAACAGAGCTAACGATTTGTCCTCAGACACTTCTGCAAGGGGAAGAATATATTGAAGAAAAAAGCAAAACACTACTTAAAGCGAAGCGAACAAAGCTGAAAACGCTTCAAAACAAGCCTGTACAGAACGACTTGTTCAACTACGCTAAACAGGAACAAGACAGTAAAATTCAAACCGTACAAAGTGAAATAAACGCTCTTGAACAGGGGGAGTTTAACTACTATGTTCCTCCAACATACATAAACAGGGTTAAAGAATGGATAAATCGATAAAGTTATGGCAAGATTAGACATTGAAAGGCAAAAACGGCTTGAACCGACACGCATTGAATATGCTGTCAGCCGTATTCAGGAACTCGGCTTTGAGATTGTTCAGCGTGACAACACTCAGATACAGTTCATTCACAAAGGGCAAACAGTGACATTCTTCCCGTACAGCGGATGGGCAACAGGAAAAAGCATAAAGGACGGGCGGGGTCTTGAAAGACTTCTTAAACAGTTGAGACCATGAGACCGAAAGGAAACGGCTTGATACCGCTTCACGATGAAAAGCAAGAAGAACGGGGCTTCTTCTGTATAAAGCTGGTTCAGTTTCTGAACACAGAAGCCGAAATGGGGACAGATGAATACAAGCGGCTTTGGGATGAAAGGTTCTCAGCCGCAAAAAACGGTTGTTGCTTTTACAAAGACCGCTGCCCAATATATGAAAGAACGGTCAAAAACAGACCCGTACAACTGAATTTATTCACTTAAAAAATAACGAAAAATGAAGAATTATCAATTTGAAGAAATAACATTTTGGCTCTCGTTGATTGCGTGTTTACTGGCTTATGATGCAGAAATATTGTGGCTTGCAAAAATATTGGCAGGAATAAGCGTGATAAACTTTTTTTGCGCAATCGTTACGGCTTGGATAGATGTGAAACATAAAAAGAATTGAAAATGAAAATGAGAAAACAGAAAAAACAAATCCCTGCGGATTTTCGCAAACAGATGTATGAGAATTACAAAGCTAATATGGCTTTCTACGGTAAGCCGATAAGTTCATATAAACAGTGGCTCAAAGATGTGTTTAACACTAAAATACCAACAAAATGAAAAAGATTATTATCATTTCAATCGCACTCTTAGCCCTGACAGCGTGCGAATCAAAACAAGTCGAAGAAGTCAAGGCGAGTTCTAACCAATCATACCCCGTTGAAAAACTGTTCACGGTTGACGGTATCACGGTTTATCGTTTCCGTGACAATGACCGTTACGTTTACTTCACAAACAGAACGGGCGATGTTCAATACAGTTATCAAAAGAGGGTTGGAAAAGCAACAAAAAATGTCAAGGTTCAAACAATGTGTAACAACAATGGGCAGGAAAATAAACATTGAAGAAGTCAGGGGCTTTCTTGAAGCCTCTAACAGACAGTTCGAGCAGGGAGGCATATACCTTGAACGTGCTCTGTTCAAACGTGACGATAACGGGGTTCTGACGGGTATCACGCTTTCATACGAGGACAGAACAACATCTGACACACAAGAAACAAGAAAGGAGAAACAAGTATGAAAAACGTGACACGGTGTAAAATAACGCTTTCAAACGGTCAGCGTTATACATTGAGAGACCCGGAAGACATCGGCGGCATTGACAGCAACCGCACGGCATTATTCGTCTTCAATAACGGGCAAATTTACAGAGGATGCACGGACGGAGAGGTTGACGATGACGGGGATTTCTGTCTTTCAAAAAAAGACACACATCATCGCATAGGGCTTCCCTTTGACCGTCTTCTCGGATGGGCTTACGAAAAGGAGGGCTGACTTATGGGAAACAGCCTGAATGACGTTTGTGACCGTCTTCAAGAAAAGTTGGGTCTCCTTGATGAAGCGGTAAAAGAGTTAAAAGAGGCTTTGATAAACGCTCAGGAATCTTTAGGAATGTCTATCGCTGAGATTGAACGGGCTATCGAACAAATATCAAGGCTCGGGGCTGAATGTCTGATGGAGCAAGTTATTGAACGCAGCTTGGAATATGAACTGAAAAAAATAAGCCTTGAAGATTATAAAATCTGTTCTGAACCAGCAGAGCGTGACCCCTACCCTCCATATAGGGAACGGCTGCATCCCCGGAAGCACTGGCAACGGAAACCCTATTGGCTCAGAACCCGGAGCAACCCGAAGAAAAAAGGCTATCATTAAGCCTGAGAGCCTGAACGCAAATGAAGTGAACTTATTACAGAAAACGGATATTTAATCGAATAAAAAACAAGAAATTATGGGTAATTTTTCAATCAAAGAAGACCTTCTGAAACTGAAAGGGGCGTTCATAACAAACTTCAAAGGGCGCACGGAAACAAAACGCTGTCTTGTCATCCCGGTTGATGACAGCGGGCTTTATGTCGGGGAAAAAGGCGTTTATCTGAACCTAACAGCCATAGAAATGGAGAACCCGCAGTATAAAGAAACACACTGTATCAAACAGTCACTTGACAAGGAGATATACGAAGCCTTATCAGAAGAACAGAGGCAAGCCCTCCCGATTATCGGCGGCATGAGACCGCTTGTGAAGAAAGCCGCCCCACAGATGAATGTCGGTTCAACCTTTGACGGGGCGCAAGCTGTGGAAAATACGGATGACCTGCCATTCTGATGAAATGAGAATAAACACAGACAAAGGGGAGCAATCCCCTTTCTGTTTTCCTTGCCTTTAAACAAGCCCAAAAATCACATTAAAACATGAAAGCTGATAAAAGTATCGCAAAAACAAAGAAAAGCCGACAGACAGCGGCAAAACCGCCCCTGCGTGACGTTTTCACGGTTATTTGTAAGACCGATTTAAAAGTAGAGTGCGTAAAAGAGTTCAAATTTCACCCCGTCAGGAAGTGGCGGTTTGATTACGCCGTGCCTGAACACAAAATCGCCCTTGAAGTTGAGGGCGGTGTATGGACGGGCGGGCGGCACACTTCCCCAAAAGGTTTTCTCGGAGACATTGAGAAGTATAATACAGCTACACTTATGGGCTGGCGTGTGTTCAGAACAACGCCTGATGATTTGTACAAGAAAAAGACCCTTGATTTGATGAAATCAGCCATTTTGAATGATTTTGCCCCTTAAAAAGCCCCTTTTTTGCCTAAAAGTGATTACTTTATACTCACTTTTTCATATTTTTGTGCGTACAATGTAATCACTAAGCAAAAAAGAGTATGAAAACAGAAACGATTCATCTTTCACAAATTCAGGTTAACGGGGCGAATCCCCGTACAATCAAGAATGACAAGTTTGAAAAGTTGATTAGGTCTATTCTAATTCTCCCGAAGATGCTTGAACTTCGCCCGATAGTCGTTGACAACACGTTCACGGTTCTTGGTGGGAATATGCGTCTTCGGGCTTTGTCCGCTATCGCTGAAATGTCTCCCGCTGAAATAAACACCCGGCTTGGGGAATGTTCAGGATACGCACAGAAAACAGAAGCAGAACGAGACCTTTTACGCAGTCATTGGGAAAAGTGGCTTGACAGACCAACAGCCCATGTTATCAAGGCTTCTGAACTGACAGACGCAGAACAGCGGGAGTTCATCATCAAAGACAACGTGGGGTATGGAGAGTGGGACATGGACGCTCTCGCCAATGAATGGGACACGGAAGAACTTGTTGATTGGGGCTTAGACCTGTGGGAAGACAAATCAGATAGCGAAAGCGGGAACAGTTCTTCTTCCCTGCCGAACAGCGCACCCGAATCATCATTGTTTGACCGCTTTGTCGTTCCCCCGTTCTCTATCCTTGACACACGTAAAGGCTATTGGCAAGACCGCAAGAAGAAGTGGTACGACATCATCGGGGATATGGGAGAAAGCCGTAATGATACGCTTGTGACAAGCCTTGAAATCAAGTACAAAGACTTGTATCAAAGAACCCGTGAACACAGGAAAGAACTTGGCATTTCATTCAAAGAGTACATCGAAAAGTACGTTCCGAAAGAAGAGCTTGAACGGGAACAGTCGAAAATCGTTGCTCAGGGCGTTTCTATCCTTGACCCCGTTATGGCTGAAATCGTCTGCCGTTGGTTCGGGTTCAAGAACTGTCAGACGTTTGACTGTTTTGCGGGCGACAGCGTCTTCGGCTTTGTTTCAGCTTATCTTGGTAATGACTTCACGGGTATTGAACTCAGGGAACAGCAAGCGAGCTTGAACAACGAGCGTGTGGCTGATATGACAGCCCGTTATATTTGCGATGACGGTCAGAATGTGGCAAAGCACATCAATCCCGAGAGCCAAGACCTGCTGTTCAGTTGTCCCCCATATTTTGACCTTGAAAAGTATTCAGACCTCCCGAATGACGCAAGCAATCAGGACAGCTATGAAGACTTCATTCAGATATTGAAGAACGCTTTCACGGCGGCTGTCGGCTGTCTGAAAAATAACCGTTTCGCCGTTATCTGTGTGGGCGATGTCCGTGACCGGAAGACGGGCTTTTATTATGACTTCTGCGGCGACATCAAGCGGATATTCAAAGAAGCGGGCGTTCTTCTGTATAATGAAATCATCCTTGTTGAACAAACCGCTTCAACAGCCCTGAGAGCCGCCCGGTATATGGAGACAAGAAAGGTCGCAAAGACGCACCAGCACATTCTCGTGTTCTTCAAAGGCAACCCGAAAGACATAAAGAAAGAATACCCGAAAATTGAGTACACAGAAGAAGACATGGTTCAGTTTGAAGCCACTGAAACTTCTTCTGAGAGTGAAACAACTGAAAATGAATAAGACCATGCAAGCAAAAATCTGGAATCACGCCCAATGGGTCAAAGAGACCGACCCGAAAGCACTGCGGGGAATGTTTGACGAACTTCTCCGTAAAGCGGGTTTCAATGTTCTGAGTTGCACGGAACATCATTTCAGCCCACAAGGTTACACGGCTTTATGGTTGCTTTCCGAGAGCCACTTTGCCGTTCATACGTTTCCTGAGTTCGGGCGAACATACATCGAACTGTCAAGCTGCAACCTTGACTTTTATCTGAACTTTCTTTCAATGACAAAAGAACTATGAGCAAGGCACAGGAAAAGAAAAGAAACCAACTGAAACAAGCCCGTCTCGAAATCGTGGCGGGAATGTACAAGCGGGGTTACAGCCTCAGAAAAATTCAATCAGAAGTCGTGAAGCGGCTTGAACTGTCTTCTTATTCTCTCGCCACGGTTCACAAAGACGTGCAGACGCTTCTTGACGAATGGCGGGAAAACAGAATTGAAGATATGGACGCTGCTCTGACGCTTGAACTTGAACGCATTGACGAAACCTGCCGGGAACTATGGGAACAGTGGGAAAAGTCAAAGACTGATTACAACAAGACACAACGCAAGCAGAAAGGCTCTCCCGCCCGTGACAACGAGACGGGGCAAACTTCAATCAGGACGTATCAGACAGAAAGGACGGAAACAGAGGTTATCATGCTCGGAGACCCGTCATATATCGCCGAAATCAGGAAACAACTTGAAGAACGGCGTAAGCTGCTTGGTCTTTACGCTCCCGAAAAGAAAGACATCAACGGAAATGTATCTTTCGCCTCTCTGCTGATTGAAAGCGGCTTGCTGGATGAACCCGAAACGCAGGACGAAGCAGAATAACACCGATTGCGCCCGAATGTGGCTCTAAAATCATTCACTCGTATAAAGTTACCATTTGAAAACGAAAGCCCGGCACAGGGCGAATCAGCAAAAAATAACTCAATGAAGAAACAGAATAAAGATATTCTCCGCAAGAAAGGTCTTGAACTGATGAACCTATGGCGGGCAGACTGGAACAGGTTTGTCCGTGAAGCCCTCGGAGTGACCCTTGACAAAGAACAGCAAGAAATACTGTCAAGCGTTCAATACAACAGGCGAACATCGGTTGCATCGGGGACAGCCCGTGGAAAAGACTTCGTGGCGGCTTGTGCCGCTATCTGTTTCTTGTATCTCACACCTCGTTGGAGAAAGAACAGTTTGGGAGAAATTGAACTTGTTGAAAACACCAAGGTCGCTTTGACTGCTCCAACAGACCGTCAAGTAAAAAACATTATGATGCCTGAGATAAGCCGCCTTTTCAACAGAGCCAAAGCCCGTGGCGTTGAACTTATCGGAAAACTGAACGCCTATGACATAAGAACAAACAACGATGAATGGTTTCTGACGGGCTTCAAGGCTGATGAACACAACCATGAAGCGTGGTCAGGCTTTCATGCGGTTCACACGATGTTTGTCGTAACCGAGGCAACAGGTATCGGGGATGACACGTTTGCCGCCATAGAGGGAAACCTGCAGGGCGACAGCCGTATTCTTCTTGTCTTCAACCCAAACAAGACGGTAGGTTATGCCGCCAAGTCTCAGAAAGGCGACCGTTGGCACAAATACCGTCTGAACAGCCTGACAGCCCCGAATATCGCGAGCAAGAAGATTATTATCCCCGGTCAGGTTGACTACGATTGGGTGTTGGATAAACTTGAAAATTGGTGTGAGAAAATATCCCCCGATGAAATCATATCAGAAATGGATGACTTTGAGTTCGAGGGGCAATGGTATCGCCCGGAAGACCTGTTCAGAAAAAAAGTCCTCGGTCTGTTCCCGAAAGTCGATGAAGACACGCTTATTCCCCGTCAATGGCTTGAAGAAGCGCACGAACGTTGGAAACAAGCCAAAGGGCGTGAACCGCTTCGGGCTGACCTCAATATTCTCGGTGTCGACGTGGCGGGCATGGGGCGTGACGCAACGTGCTATGTTCTTCGCCGTGACAACTGGGTGGCTTCCTTTGACACACACAATTCAGGCGGTGTAGCAGACCACATGAAAGTGGCTGGGAAAATCATGGTTGCCCGCCGACAGAACATCGGTCTTTACGTCAGTATTGACACAATCGGCGAAGGTGCGGGCGTTTATAGTCGCTGTGTTGAACTTGAAGACGAACCCCATTATATCCTGAGTTGCAAGTATTCAGAGAGCGCAAAGACCCCTAACGGGCGTGAACTGAGTGACATCACGGGGCAAAACAAGTTCTTCAATATGCGTGCTTATCTGTTTTGGGCAGTCCGTGATTGGCTGAACCCAAGAAACAACACGGGAGCCATGCTGCCTCCGGATGACAAGTTTGACGAAGAAGCCACGGAAATAAAGTTCTCGGTAAAGTCAAACGGCAAACTTTATATTGAACCGAAAGAAGACATCAAAGAACGCCTCGGGCGAAGCCCTGATAAGTTTGACGCTTTGGCTAACACGTTCTATCCCGTTCGGTATGCGAAACCTATCAACGTGAACAGAATTGCGAAAATGATACGGAGATAACAAACAGAATGTTCAATTCAAAAAATATCAAAAATGACAATCGAAGAAATTTTAAATTCGGATATGACGGCAGAACAGAAGATTGCCGCCCTGAGTGAAAAGACCGTGAACGTCCCTGTTTGGGGCGGCAGAAAAGGGCTTGAAATGGAGTATAACCCGAAGTTTCATCCCGTCATGGATAGACAGAAATACCCCGACATCGTGAACGAAGACGGGATTCAGCCCGTGACCCGCATTGCGCTCGGCTTTCAGAAACTCGCATCAAAGAGAATGACAGAACTGGTTACGGCTATACCTGTCAAGCGTGTGTTCAAGCCTGAGAACGACAAACAGAAAGAAGTGGCGACATTCATCACAAGCGTCCTCGACAAGAACCGCATCGACAGCGTTGACATAGACCGTGTGAACAGGTTCTTTGCCGGCTGCGAGATTATGACGTTATGGTACGCCCTTGAACAGAACAACACGCTTTACGGAAGGAAAAGCCCCCTGAAAATCCGTTGTCGCACGTTCTCCCCCATGCTCGGCGATGACCTATACCCCCTTTTTGATGAATACGGCGACATGATAGCAATGTCAGTCGGCTATCAAAGGAAGAAAGGGAGAAAGAACGTGAAGTTCTTTGACGCATACACGGCAAACAAGCACATCAAATGGTCTTCTGAAAGCGGTTCATGGCAGGAGATTGAGAATGAAGATATAACGCTTTTGAAAATCCCCGCAATTTACGCCTGCCGTCCTTTCCCGATTTGGGAATTCACGTCAGATACAGTTTACGAAATTGAATGGTCTTTGAGCCGTAACGGTAATTACATCCGTGAGAACTCAAAGCCACTGTTCTGTGTCTTCGCTGATGAAGCGATAAGCTACGGCGATGAAAAAAGCCCTGATAAGGAAGCCCGTGCCGTCATGCAATACCCGAAAGGCTCAACAGCGCAGTATGTCACTTGGCAACAAGCCGTTGAGAACCTGAAATTCCACGTCTCAGAGTTGAGAAACCTCTATTTCACAATGCTTCAACTCCCTGATTGGTCTTACGAGAAGATGTCGCAAGTCGCATTGTCAGGAGAGAGCCGAAAACAACTGTTCATTGACGCACAACTGAAAGTCAACGATGAAAAAGGACCGCTGATTGAGTTCTTCGACCGTGAAATAAACGTTATCAAGGCTTACGCAAAGATTGTCTTCGGGGAAAGCTACGCCGCCGACATTGACGCTCTGAAAGCTGAAATCATCATTACCCCGTTCACAATATCGGATGAAAAGGATGACATCAACAACTTGATGACAGCCAATGGTGGCAAGCCTCTGATGTCCCAGCGTGAATCCATTGAGCGTTACGGAAAGTCTGATGACGTTGACAAGACGCTGAAAGAAATCAAGGAAGAAGAAATGTATGACAGCCTTGAAATGACTGAATAACAAGAAAGGGGGAAATTATGGCTATATCAAGAAGAAGACAACCGCCAAAGACCAAAGAACAACCGAAATTTCAATGCCGAGACTGCGGGCACAGCTATGATTGGCATGAGATAGGCGCAAACGGGAAACCGTTCATGTGCCGTTGCCCGTTCTACACGGGAGGCAAGTTCTGTCGCTTTCTTTCAGACCCTCAGTGCGAACACTTCATCAAACGGGAGGTAAACAATGGCAAGGCTGAATAAATGGGAACGTCAACACCTGAAAGACCTGTCAGCCCTTGACAAGCGCATAGAACAGATTTACGAGGCTGCTATCAAGGAAGCCGCACGTATCGGTGCGACCATAAGCGATTTTAACCCCGACAGGCTTTTTTCTTTCAACGACTATCCAATTACACGCAAAAGAATAGAAAAGCTGTTGTCGGGGCTAAAAAGCGGGTTGTCGGCGGCGATAGTCAACGGCATAAACTCTGCTTGGACGCTATCAAACAACAAGAACAACGAACTCGCCCGGCAGGTCTTCGGGGATAACGTGGGAAAACTCTCTCAGGCTCAATACCGCCGTTATTTCTCCACGAACGATGAAGTCCGTGAAGCGTTCATTCAGAGAAAGACAAACGGGCTGAACCTATCAGACCGTGTATGGAACTATACGAACCAGTTCAAGGAAGAAATAGAACTCGGGCTTGATGTCAGTTTGAGAAACGGCGTATCTGCCGAGGACATGACAAAAGAACTGCGTCAATACCTTAAATTCCCCGACAAACTGTTCAGACGTGTCAGGGATGAACACGGGGTTTTGCAACTATCCAAGCGGGCGGCGGCTTTTCATCCCGGTCAGGGCGTTTACCGTTCTTCATTCAAGAACGCTCGCCGCCTCGCCGCCACAGAAACGAACATCGCTTATCGAACGGCTGACTATACCCGCTGGCAAGACCTTGATTTCGTTGTCGGGATTGAAATCAAGCTGAGTAATAACCACACTTTGAACGGCGTTGCGTTCAGGGACATTTGCGATGAACTGAAAGGGCTTTACCCGAAAACGTTCAAGTTCACGGGGTGGCATCCACATTGCCGCTGTCATGCCGAAACAGTATTGAAGACCGAGGAAGAAATGGCAGAGGACAACCGCCGTATTATGGCGGGAGAAGAACCCGTTCAAGGAAGCAAGAACGAGGTCAAAGATGTACCCGACAATTTCAAACAATGGCTTGCTGATAATGAAGACCGGGCGAAACGTATGTCATCTGTTCCGTACTTCATCCGTGATAACGTGAAGTTTATTCCTGAAAGGTTCATTCAGAACATGGGGACACAGAAAGGCGGTCAGGATGCGGGGCTTATTGAGAACCTGAAAGAAGCCTTTCTGAAACTCAAAGACCCGAACTATATCACGGGCAAAGAGGTTCAGAACACGATTAAGACCTTTGCCCAGAACAACCCCGCTTTATTCCTCGGCGGGTTGACAGATGTCGTGATAACACGGGCTAAAGGCGTAAGTTTCTTTATGGCAAACTCCCGGTCTTATCTGAACTCCACAGGGGCTTATAACATGGCGGGGAACACAATCAAGATTGCTAACCGGGAATTCAGGCTTGTCAGTGGCGAGATATTCAACCCGCTTGAAGAAGTCAAGGGGGCTTTAAAAGCCATATCCACGGGTGTTGATATGACATTCAAACAAGAATACGCCCTTGAAAGCCTATGGCATGAAATACGCCATGCGCAAGCTGTAGGTTGGAAAAACCTGAGAAACAAAACTGATTTAAGAAGCCGTTCAATGGAAACTATCAATCAGTTCTGCGCACGTCATTCATACCGTGACTTTGTGAAAAGCCTCGGAGGAAAGGCAGTCAACGCTAAAGAAATCATTGAACGGGGTTATGGTTATGGGCGTTTCGTTTCTAATTTTCAAAACCTATTGAAGCATATAAACGTCACACAAGCAGAAGCGCACGCCCATTTCAAAGACATCATTCTGAAAACCCCGTATGAAGAAATCCACGAGGAAATCGTGAAGTTTGTTCAAGCGAAAAGTAAATATGACTTGAAAACAGCAAAAGAACTTGTTAAAAATCTCAGAATGTCTTCAAGTGAATTTGCAGAAACACTAAGAAGAATCAAGGGTGCGTAACCGTCCGATAAAAATCCAACTTCATATCAAGCGGAAGTTTATCAGCGTACCTTGCCATCCTGTTATTATCCCCTCGGGTATGAAAAAGGGTGGCAAGGTCTAAATATGCAGTATCTTCCCCCACAATAGCCAAATAACGCTCCTTGTCAGATATTCCGATGTCTTCACGCTCTTTGTCTGTTATGTTATAATCAAAAACTGTTTCCATACTCTGATTTGTTAAGTTATTTTCTCCGAATTTGACGTACAAACGATTTACTTTCCAAATTGGTGTAAGTCTTCACGTTTTAAATTATCGCCCGGCATTCGGGCGCAATCGCAACGCCACTAAAGAACGGCGGCAATTTTGCGGATATTATCCAAACGCTGCATGAAAGATTTGTCTTTTTGGGCGATACGCACATTGTATCTCATTTGAAGACGCATCAACGGTTCAGCTTCAACCCCCAGCGCAGCCTCGAACATCATCGCTGTTTTTTCAGTGACAGGTCGGCGGGCGTTCAATATCTCATTCAGAACAGAATAGCCTATGCCCATCCGTTCTGCCAACTTGCGTTGAGAAATCCCCCTGTATTCGATTTCTTCTTTCAAGATTTCCCCCGGATGCGTGGGAAACGCAGGTTCAAGATTGTTAGCAATCATTTTTGGGTCAACTCCCGGTATTGTTATCATAATCAATCATTTATAATGGTTTGACAAATCTGTTATATTGCATATCGTGGCAACGGTTTCCCCGTCTTTGGTATGTTCCTCGAATTCAATGCGATATTGGTCATTCACTCTCACAGAAGAAAGCCCCGCTTTATCATCTTTCAATTTCTCGTAATTCAATGCGTTGTATCGCATCAACCCCAAGACATTTGAAGTGTCCCGCATCAAATCTATCACACGAATATATTTCCGTATAATTTGAGGCTGAAAACGGTGTTTCTTATCCGTTCGCCCGGTATTATACATTTCCCGAAGATATTCTTCATTGAAGATTATTTCCATATTCAGTTCTTTTTCTGCAGCAAAGATAAGTTCTTTTTCTGAGAGTTCGCAAAAAAAGCGAATATTTTTTTTGAAAGCCTCAAACGGGTAAACCGAATAACATGATTACACCATAATCACAAACACCCTCGATTTGCCCGTTTTTAGCCCCGCTATTGAATTTTCACAGTCAATCTTGTATAAGTTATAAGCCGACTTAAAATCACGTCTTAAATCGGCTTATTGGGGTTTGTTTTCATCATCAACCTGTGAACGGGCTTTTTTGCGCCTTACTGTGAATCGCCTCCTGAGTTATCAGGCAACGTTTCCCGTCATACGGCGTACCGTCAGGTAGACCGATGTTGTACAAGCGGTTGACCCTACAGCCGATTTGTTCTGCCGTGAAGACATCATAAATCGCCGCAAGTGACGTGAAGAAGAACTCTGTTCTTTCGTCATCGTTCAATGGCGGTTCTTTGAACTGAACCCGGTAAATCGTCTTTTGCTCTTTCGCCATAGTCTTTTTCTGTTTAACGCCCCAAACCTTGTGTCAGGCGAACCCCTCCAAAAACGGCGTGTGCGCCTGACCCGCCAGGGTCTTTTTTATACTACGTTAGTAGTATTTTTTTCTATATTCTTTTCTTTCCTCTCCTTTAGGGGTTTCTTGCGCAGAAAACACTAATTAAACAGAGTTTTCTACGAGAAAACATATATTATCTCGTAGAAAACATTGCTTTTTCAATTGAAAAGCTCTTCAACCCTATAAAAAGCCGACCTCCGTTTGATTGTTTTCGCTGTCTCGACACCCCATATCCCGGCAACAAGCCTGATAGCTTCTATATCCCCGTCAAAGGCAATGCAACATTCATGGTTATTGTATTCATAGCAATAAACCTCCTGAGGGTCACATTCATTCTTTATTCGGGCTTCCATGTCTTCGTAAAACTTGAACAGGCGTTCTATACCGTCTTTTGTACCATAGCCCCCTGCGCCGAAACTGTAAATCTTCTCCCCGTCATTCAAAGGGCGTATTCCTTTCATACCCCTTGCGAATGATTCATTACCGAAAGCGAAGAAGCAATCGTATTTCTTCACGTCAACCGAATCACGTTCATTACAGAGAACCTTATAACGTCCCAAAGTCCGGGCGTTCTTCCATGTCATTAAACAATCATTTTCAATATCTTCATTGAACTCAAATTTCTTTTCGTCTGTCATCGTTGTTTCTCAGTTATTAAACCCGACACAGGGCTTTTACGGCTCTCTGTCGGGCGTGGTTAAACATCATGTCAACTATTCAAAATCGGGATAAGTCATTTCAATAGGCATATCAGGCTCTCCCTCAAAGTCATTATTGCAAGCTGAATATAATTCAGGCGTATCGCTCCCAAGCGTAATGTCTTTCCATAATTTGCCGTTGGTGTCTCTGTAAACGGGTCTGTCCCAACAGTCAATCCCGATAAATGTCAAATCTGTCTTTTTCATTGCAGTCTATTTTTAATCCCGCAAACCCGCTTTTGACGGGTTCACGGGAGATTGTTAATTTATGCTTGTAATTTCACACGGTTGAGAAGCGAACCTGAAATTTCATGTAATTCCCGGCTTCTTTCGGGAGTCAGTTCTCGGGCGTGAGCCGTGATTGCCTGAGTGAGCTTCCAAAGGGTTGAACCTCCCTGAACACCATCTTCGGGGTCATTGCGCATCAAAATCTTTTCAACTTCCTTACTTTCCTGTTTCAGAAGACTTCCGTTCTTTGTCAGGTTCTTCAATTCATGCTCAAAGTCAACATCAATTTCGGAAGCCCCCTGTATCTCGTAGGCTTTCTTCATCAGGTTATCTTTCCCGAACAGCCCTTTCGTCAGGTCTTTGACCGCTGAAACGGTGGTCTTCGTGTCAAGTTCATACGTTTTGTTGGATAGTTTCAGGTTATCAGGCAGCTTAGACCCCAAGTGAACCTGCTTCATCACGCTTTCACGAACCATACCATTAAGGCAAGCCCCGTTCAAGAGAAACGCCCGCATGTCAACCGCCCCGTCCCCGTAGTCAGAGGTTGAGAACCGTGCGCCCGCAAATATGATGACATCGCCGTTTTTCGCTGTCGGTATGACAATTGGCTGTGGCAGGATTGTTTCTGCCCAAACCTTTGTGTCGTTCATATAAGCGTCCGAAATTACTGCCCCTTGCCTGCTCGCTTCCTGAACAAAAGCCGTCAGGATTTCAACGCTGTTCAGACGGCGGTAGCTGTCAGAGAGAACACCCCGAACCTGCTTCCCTACGGTTCTGACAAGAACACGGCTTCTTTCCGTCCAACCGCTATGCTCGTTCAGAATTTCGGCGGCAAGGTTCTTAGCCCACTCAGCCCCCTGCGCAAGCTGCCTGAGATAACGCTGCGGAACTCCCATTCTGTCAGCAAGCTGCCCTATGGCGTTATCATGGAGCGAGAACTGACCGTCAGGCATATTCATCATCAGACGTTCTCCCCCATTGAATGTTATCACGTGGCTGTGGTCTTTCTGTCTCAGGTTAACGCCTATCGGGGCGATATAATCCTGCGCTATCTTTCCCTCGCTGATAAGACGCTCCATTGTAGCTTGAACCCCAACGGATTTACCGTCTATCATTCTCTGAACCTTGTTGATTACAACATCATTCAAACCCTGTTGCAGGGTCTTTTCGTTTGTCACTGTCATTGTTTCCATACTTGAAAATTTTATTTGGGTTAATACTGAATTGATTTTTCTAAATACGCCTTTGCTTCCTCATACAAGGCGGCTTCCGTCAAGTCATCTGAACTTGGTTCAAAGCCCGCCCAAAAAGCAGCTTCAATGATACTGTTCATGTTGTCTTTCATAAATTCCGTCCTCCTGATTATTTGATATAAAATGAAAATTTGATACCTCTCCTGAGTTTGCATACGCATTTGTCTTCAACGCTGCTGAAAGCTCGCTTCAAAAGTTTATTGAACATTTCAACACCGATAAGATCGATAGCCCCTGAAACGCCAACCAGCTTGTGAACCTTGTTTCCCTCGCCGTCAACGCCTGAAACCTTAATTCTGAAATTACGGTTGATTTCTCTTGTGCTGTATGCTAAACTCACTGTCTTCATATTTCTGTTTTTTTGAGGTTCAAAAGTGATTACATCTTAATCACGTTGCAAATATAAGTTAAGTATTTTGGAAATAATCAACTTTTTTGGATAAAAATTAACTGGACAGATTATTTTTAACCCCACTTAACTCCACTTCCGTAGTATTTAACTCCATTATCTCAAAAACAGCTTCAAAATAGCTTAAAAGCATATTTTATAGCATAAAAACTGAGACAAACAAGAAAAAAGCATTATTTTTCTGAGTATATTGTAATCACTTTAAGAAATAAAGCATACCTTTGTTGCGTAAACTTTTCAGTTAAACAAAGCATTCATTATGAAACAAAAGATTTTAGAGGCGTTGAAAGCCAAATTTCCGGGGGTCAACGCAAATGTATTGAACAGGATTGCCGATAAACTCGCCAAGACTGTAACCACAGATGAACAAATAACAACTGCTATTGCAGGGGTAACAAAAGAGTTCATCGAAATCATTGAAAGCTACGGCGACAGCCGTGCGACAGAAGCCCAACAGACAGCCGTACAAACCTATGAAACCAAATACGGTCTGAAAGACGGGCAAAAGATTGATAACGGGGGCGGCTCTCAGGGCGGTCAGCAAGGAGGAACGCAAACCGTTCAGACACAATCCGCAGGGGGCGAACAAGTTCCGGCTTGGGCACAGGCTCTTATCGAAAGCAACAAGACGATAACCGAGCGTTTGAACAAAATGGATGGTGACCGTACAACTGCAACCCGCAAGCAACAACTTTCCACAATCATTGAAAAACTGCCTGAAAATCTACGCAAGGCTTACGAGCGCACACCTGTTGACGGTCTGACCGATGAACAGTTCAACACGCTTGTCGGCGAAATCACTACCGAAGTGGACGGCATTGTCAATGACACACGGGCAAAAGGGGCTGTTTTCGGAAGACCTGCCGCACAGAACGGCGGTTCATCAAGTCAAGGGAACGAACTGACAAAAGAGCAATTGGAGGCTATATCACACCGTGACAACAAGCCCGCCGACGGTCAGCCGTTCTAATGTTTAACATCCAAAATCATTCAAAAATGGGAATGACAGTAACACGCAGGAAAGACACACGCACACCTCGTGTCTTCATGCACAAAACAGCGGATATTCGCGGCGGCGTTTCGGTCAAGGTTTCTGAACTCGGCGGCGATTTCCTGAACGAGGGCGCAGTATTGAGCGCACCCGACAACGGCATTTGCCACGTTGTGAAGATTGCCGTTCTGTCGGCAGAAGCGACAGATACCGCAACTGACATCAAAGTAAATAAAGGTCACAATTTCAAAGTTGGCGATTTCATCATGGCTGATGAAGGTGGCAAGGCTTACGCTATCACATCTATCACAACCACAGAGAAAACCCACGACACAATCAAGGTCAAGACCACTCTTGGAGTGAAGATTGAGAAAGGCGGATTTATCATTGAAGCCGCAGCGGAATCGGCAGCGGAAACCTCAAAACTGAAATACACCCCGCTTTCACTTGTCGGAACAGGCAAGCCCATCGTGCAAAACTCAAACCTTGACACGGACGCTTGGCTTATTGGCGTGACAAAGGGCAACCCGCTTCCTGAATGCGTGATGAAACACCTCAAAGGTATCATAAACTATTAATCGTAAGTAATTTATGGGAACTATTGTAAATACAATGATTCAGGGTTTGACCGAACAAATGGTTCAAGCCCGTCTGAATTCGGCTGACGCTTCGGGCTTCCTTTTCGGAAAGCACTTCCCCGTTAAGAAAGTCAACGGCTTCAACTGGAAAACCTTAACGAACCAGCTTGAAAAGAAGAATGTCGCCGCCGACCTGCATACTGACAACGGAACTATCATGCGTAAACGCCGCCCGATATTCGAGAGCGCACGTGGAGATATTCCGTTTATCTCTATCAGCCGTGAACTTTCACGCTCTGAAATCAAAGATTATCAAACGGCTTTGGCTTTCGCTCAGGATGAAGATGCTACCAAACTTGTTGAGTATTGGGGAAATGATGTTGACTTCTGTTTCAACGGCGTTCAGTCTGAGGAAGAATACATTGCATGGAAACTCGCTTCAAACGCTGGTGTGCTTAAATTCACAACCACCACGAACGCAACCTATGCCAATGAATTTGACCTTGACTATGACGTGGATGATGAGATGAAAACCAAATCATCCGTTGATTGGAACAGTAAGTCAACTGCTGACATTATCGGCGACCTTGCTAAATTCGTGAAGTTGGGTAAGGATCATAACCTGAACTTGAAGTACGCTTTCATCAATTTGGATGAACTGTACAAAATCTGTTCTGCGGAACAAATTATTAAACAGTGCGCTTCTTTCGCCGCCAACGCCCTCGGTATCTCTCAAACACCTGACTTGGCTGCTGTAAATACCATGCTCGCAAAACAAGCATGGCTGAACGGTATTCAACTGCGTGTTATCGACCAAACCATCACCCGTGAATTTTCAGACGGTTCACAGACTTCTGGCAACCCGTTTGAGAACAGCCGTATGATTTTGTCAGAAAGTGAAATACTCGGTTCCACGCAGTATGATATTCTTCAAGAAAATGAAGAAACAATTCTGAGAGCCGTGCGTGCCCATACAGTCGTGAAGAAGTACGGTACGATTGAGCCTAAGAGCGAGGTTACAATCGGTCAAGCTGACGCTATTCCCGTATTTGATACGGCTTACCGTAACATCTACGTGAGAACGGACGCACAAGATTGGGATTAAAAACGGTTTGACCTATGGCAAAAGTTATCGAAGCATTGAAAGGGCTGAACTCGTACCCCGTTCCTCTCCGCACGCTCGTTGAAACAGCGGAGAAACGGGGGCTGAACCTTGACACGGAAACGACAGCGGAAATCTTGAAAGGAAAGGCATACAACCTTGCCGCCGCTGACGTCTTTCTGTGGCTGTCTTTCGCCCCTGACGTGTCTCAAGGCGGTCAGTCCTATTCATTCACGGACGAACAAAGAACGCAACTCCGCAATCACGCCAAAGCCTTGTACAAAGACTTTGACGATGACAGCGGCAGCGCAAACAAACCTATTTACGGATATAAAGGTTCTCGGCTTTAAAAACGGAAATGTATGCTTATTCAAAACGGAACAATCGAATTCAAGACAAAGACAGCGGGCGGGATTGACCCTGAAACGGGTTATCCCGTCAAACAGTCTTCCGTGGCATGGGGCGAACCTGTTCCATGTCAATTCAAGGCGAAGAAGTTCAACCAACTCGGAATTATCAAGGGGGAACACTTCACAGTGGCTTCCTATGAAATCCTGATTGAAGAACAGCCCGTTCCATCGGAACAGCTACGCTTGAAAGACTTGTCAGGAAAAGAGATTGGCACGTTTTCAATCATTCAGGCAGAACCGCTTGAAGCCGTGTGCGAAGTAAGAATTTTGGTCTAAAGCGATGTGCGGCTGTATGTCGGCTTTTCTTTTTCAACCCGGTCAAACATACCAATAAGAAAAGTAAACGCCACATGCGCCGATTTCGCAAAAAATAACTGAGAAGAATATGCCTATCACACAACTAACACCGATGTCGGAGATTGACAGATACACGGAACAGCAGCTTGAAAGGCTGAAACAAGTTCTTATCCGAAACCTGATGTATATCGGAGAAACAGTCTTGAACCGGGCACGTTCAACCAATTCTTACAAAGACCGCACGGGCAACCTGAGAAGTTCAATCGGCTATGTTATCACGGTTGACGGGCGAATAATTCATTCATCCAGCTTCCAAACCGTGAAACAAGGCAAGGACGGTTCTTCAAAGGGGGCAGCGTATGTGAAAAGCCTCGCAAGAAAATTCCCGCAGGGGATTTGCCTTATTGTCGTGGCTGGTATGAACTACGCTTCTTATGTGTCCGCAAAAGGGCTTGACGTTCTTGACAGTTCAGAACTTCTTGCCGAGCGTCTTGTACCGCAAATGTTGAAGCAACTCGGATTTCATTAAACAGAATTTATATGGCTAAGACTTCAAAACAGATTCAAGGGGATGTGTACCGACTACTGCAAGACAGCGTTCTTTCGGGAATGATTTCAGGCGAGGTTTACAGAAGCGGTTACCGCCCCCGTGACAGTAACAGAGAAGATGCGGTGGTAATCTTCACAACGGGCTTGCCTGACGAAGTTCAGACAGGTGTCGTTACCGTGAATATCTATGTACCCGATACTGACTTGTACGGAAACGGGGTTCTCGTTGAAGACGGTCAGCGGACGGAAGAAATAGAGCGTCTCGCCAATGATTGGGTCAACAGCCTGACCGCCGATAAGTCCTGTTATAAATTCAGGCTTCAACAAACCATTTACACGGAGGCTGAACCTGACATCAATCAGCATTTCATCGTTGTGAAACTTCATTACGAGTTCTTCGGCAGCGATGATGCGCCTCTGAATATCAAATAAATTGTAGAACATTAAAAACGAATAAGTTATGTCAATTTTATCATGGGGTAAATGTAAGATTGAAACAACCCCGTCAACAAATGGCGCACCCACCTCCCCGGAGGCTTGGAAAGCCCTTGATACGCCGAAAGAAGACACAACGAAAATCACCCCCACGGCGGGAACTGAGAAGACCGCCACAGAGGAGGGCGGCGAACTTGTTGATGTCCGTTACGGAAAGAATACTTATACACTCGAATTTGACATGTTTGTCAAAAAAGGTACGGAACGCCCGTTTGAAGACAATGACGGGTTAATCGCAGGAGAACACGCTTTCCGCATAACTCCCGAAGACGAAGAATGCGAGGGCGCACAGATTGACCGTTCCGTGGTTCGTTGTGATGAAAGCTATTCAACCGCTGACGGTAAAATGCTTCATTACGTTGCACGTTGCCTGAAACCCAAGACGGGCAAAACCGTTAAGCCTTACACAAAAGGGAGTGAGTAAGAATTTTCAGCGGGGTTGATACACTGGTTTATCCACCGTGAAGCCTGAACGCCTTTCCCGGTTGCATGTCGGTTCGATTCCGACCCCCGTCTCTAATCATAACTTAGAAATTCGTCAGATATGAATAAGACAATAGAACAAACGGTTGCTGAAACCATCCTTGAACAACCTTTTGAAGTCAAGGTAGGCGAAAAGTCATATCAGGTTGCCTCCGCAAGCACGGCAACCCTCATACTTGTTTCAGAAGCGATTTCACAACTCCCACATATTGCGCTTGACACGGAGAAGGTCGTTGAAGAAACATTATCCGTAGCGAAAGACTGCCGCATTCTCGGCGATATAGCGGCTATTCTCATTCTTGGTGCAAAGAACATCACAGAAAAGAAAAAAGTTCCACAAATCAAAGAAAAACGGTATCTGTGCGGGCTTATTCGCCGACCATACACGGTTGAAGTTGAAATTACCATTGACAAGAAAGCGGAACTCGCAAAAGAACTTCTTGAAGATGTCTCCCCGAGGGAACTGAACCTGATTGTAAGCCAAATCTTATCAAGAATGCAGATAGCCGATTTTTTCGGGCTTACCACTTTCCTTGCAGAACTCAATCTTCTTCATCCGAGGAAAGTGGAGAACTAAATGACAGCATTTGGGCTGTCGTAGGCGGTTTTGCAAAAGGCTACAATCTGACCTTTGACTATGTTTTGTACAATATCAGCTATACGAACATGATAATGTACGGGGCTATTCTCCCGACATACGATAAAAAGAAAAATGACGGGAAAAAGGATGAAGGACAAAAAGTTATCAAGGCAGATGACCCAAGAAACAAAGAAGAAGTAAGGAAATTTTTTGAAACCTGTGATTAAAGGCAGAAACAATGAACAACGATAGAGGAAGACTGAATTACGGTGTCGGGCTTGACAACTCCCAGTTAAGGGTAGGAGTAGCCGAATCACGGCGTTTGCTCCAAGGCATAGGGAAGACAGCGGTTGACGAAGGCGCAAGGATTGACGATTCATTCAAAAGAATCGGCAGGACTGTCGCAGGCGTGTTTGCCGTGTCTCAGATAAAAGATTTCATCACGCACGTTGCGACTGTCCGTGGAGAATTCCAACAGCTTGAAATCGCTTTCAAAACCATGCTCGGCTCTGCGGGTCAGGCAGATGTTTTGATGACCCAGCTTGTCAAGACAGCCGCCACAACTCCGTTCGGTCTGAAAGACATCGGTCAAGCCGCAAAACAGCTTCTTGCCTACGGTGTCGCCGCAAATGACGTGAACAACACTTTGATACGCCTCGGGGACATCGCCGCCGGGCTTTCAATCCCTATCAATGACCTTGCCTATCTGTACGGAACGACAATGGTTCAAGGACGTTTGTACACACAAGACCTGAACCAATTCTTGGGGCGTGGTATTCCTCTTATGGAAGAACTCGCAAAACAGTTCGGCGTAGCTGAAAATCAGGTCAAACAACTTGTAGAAGACGGAAAAGTCGGATTCCCCGAAGTTCAGAAAGCCATCGAGAACCTGACCAACGAGGGCAGTAAGTTCGGCGGTCTTATGGAAGCTCAGTCAAAAACAATCACAGGGCAGATTTCAAACATTGAGGACGCAATCGACACAATGTTCAATGCCATAGGTCAGTCACAGGAGGGGGTAATAAACACCTCTCTTGGTCTTGTCTCAACCCTGATTGAGAACTGGGAAACAGTCGGTAACATCCTTTTGACAATCATCGCTACATACGGGGCATATAAAGCCGCCGTTATCGCTGTCGCAGCCGCACATAAATTGATGAACATTTGGGGAACTGTTAGTGCTTTTCTGTCTCTAACAACCTCTATACGTTCAGCCAAAGACGCTATGTTGCTTTTCAACATGGCTGTAAAAGCAAATCCGCTTGGTTTGGTTCTGTCTGTTCTTGCAGCCGCCGTGACAGCTTTCCTTGCTTTCAGAAAATCAACAGACGAAGCCGCTGACGCTCTGAAAAAGGAACGTGAGGAAGCCGAAGCGTTCAACAAACAGGTTAGCGAATCAGCGGGCAAAGCCATTTCAACGTATAAACGTCTTCAAGACGAATACAAGAAATGCAAGTCAGCCCATGAAAAACGTGAGTGGATAAAAGAAAGTCAGACGAAGTTCAAAGAATTGGGAATTGCCGTCAACAGCGTCAATGACGCTGAAAACATCTTTGTCAAGAACACTTCCTTGATGATGAAAGCCTTTCAGAAACGTGCGGAAGCCGCCGCATGGCAATCCCGTCTTGATGAAGCCTACGCAAAGAGGGTTGAACGCCAAATGGCTCTTGAAGACCAAATGGATAAGATTCAGGCGGGAAGCAAAGTGCCGGGATATTCACACACGACACAAGGAGGCTATGAATACGTTGACCGCAGCGGAGCATGGGTTTACACCGAGGCGGGTGCGAGAAAAGCCCGTGAAGCGTTCAAACAGACAATCGCCAATGACCCTGTTCTGAATGAAATAGACGCTCGTATAAACAAGTATTCCGAGAAAATGACCTCTGTTTCATCTGACTTTCAAAAACTGTTTGAACAAGCGGGTACAATCCAGAAGACAACGCAGGAAAAGAACGAGGAAAAGAGATTCGCTAAAGAACAGCAGAAAATCGCCGATGAAACAGCCCAACGCACGGCTAAAATCAAGGAGTATTCAACAAAGGTTTCAGAAGCAGTTTCACAAGCCGAGATAGACATTCGTCAGGCTCAAATTAACGAACTTGAAGACGGTTATGAAAAGACCGTTGCGCAGGTGCAGTTGAACTATGACCGCCTTATCGCCGAGAACGATAAACGGGCGCAGAAAATGATTGAAGACCTGAAAGACAAAAAAGTGCTTGAATGGCTCAATCAGAACCCGAAAGCGACAAAGGAACAACAGCTTGAATACCGGGCTTCCTTGAACCTGACAACCGCTGACCTTTCTTCCGAGCAGCAAGCGATGTTAAAGTCTTATGCCGAAGTTGCAAGGCAGATTCAAGTCAAAGGTAACAAACAAGCCCTTGACGATATGATGAAAGACATTCTGACCTATGAACAGCAACGTCTAAAAATAACAGAGGAATACGAGAAAAAACGTGAAAGCCTCTATGAAACAGATAAAGACGGCAACAAGAAGTTCCGTAAGGGTGTCACACAAGGAAACGTGGACGAACTGAACCGTGCTGAACAGGAAGCCTATAAAGGCATAGACGAACAGTTCGCACAACGTGAAGAAACGTATCAGGCATGGTGCGATGAAATAGCGGAACTAACCCTTAAACAGTTGAAGAATGTATTAGCGGAGGCAGAAAAGGAACTTGCCGAACTTGAAAAGAACGGCGGGTCTTCTGATAAAATCGCTGTTGCCCGTGCCAAAGTCGCAACAGCCAAAAAGAATGTTGAGAAAGCACAGGCTAAAAATGATATAAATCCCGGCAAACGCTCAATCAAAGAATGGGAGGACTTGTACAAGACGCTTCAAGAATGTGAACGGGAGTTTGAGAGCATTGGCGACACGGTCGGCGGCGTGGCAGGCGAAATCATTTCAACGGCTGGCAGCATCATGACCGCTTCTCTGTCAATGATAAACGGTATTGTTCAGCTTGTGAATATGTCTGCCACCGGTATTCAGGGAACAGCGACAGCGGCAGCAACAGCCATTCAAACGGTTGAAAAGGCTTCTGTCATCCTGACTATCATATCGGCTGCCATGTCAATAGCCATGCAGATTGTGAACCTGTTCAACAATGATGACAAGAAGCAAGAAGAAATTGAAGCCCTGCAGGATAGAATAGACCAACTCCAATGGGAACTTGACAACGCAGATATTGTGCGGTTACAAGAAAATAGCGGAAAAGCGGTTGAACGTGTGAAACGGGCTTTATCTGAGACTTACAAAGAACTCCTGAGAAATAAAATCGCTGTCAATGACGTAGCAGGGGCTTGGCGACTTCTGTTCAGCAACGTTTCAAACAACGCAGCACTGCTTCAAAAGACCGCAGAAAAACTTGCCACGGCGTATGCTAATATCGCTTACACGGCTGACAAGGCTCTCGGGGGCGAGAAATACAGCAACGCCCAAGAACAGCTTAAAAACCTCGCCCAGCAGCAACTTCTTATTCAAGAGCAAATCAGGAATGAAGAAGACAAGAAAAAAACAGACCACGGTAAGATTGATGAATGGAACAGAAAAATTGAAGAACTCGGCGCACAGGCTGTCGCCATCATCAATGACATGGTTGAGGACATCATCGGCGGTTCAAGTTCCGATATTGCCAAAGAACTCGGAGACGCTTTTTTTGAAGCGTTTCAGGCTGGCGAAGATTACGCCGAGGCATGGGGCGATAAGGTCAAAGACATCGTGGCTGACGTGATGAAAAGAATGTTGGTTTCCAAGTTTCTTGAAGAACCTCTTGGGGAGATATTCGACAAGTACAAGGCTAAATGGTTCAAGGACGGTCAGTTTGTCGGTCTTGACGCTGTTATCCAATCTATGAGTGGTTTCGCTTCTGACTTGAACGCTGTCGGAACAGATTTCGCCAAGATATGGGAAAACCTGCCTGAGAACGTCAAATCAATGTTTGAGGTAACAGCAGACGCAACCCGTGAAGCCTCTCAGAAAGGAATCGCCACAGCTTCGCAAGAAAGTGTTGATGAATTGAACGGACGTGCGACAGCCATTCAAGGGCACACGTATTCAATCGCCGAGAACACGAAAATCATTCTTTCTGTCGTGAACATGATTTTGCAGTCAGTATTGAACATTGAGAAACACACTGAGAACATGGTAGGACGCATTGAAAGCATTGAAAGTTCAGTCAAAGAGACAAAAGATACAGTTAACGATTTTGCCTTGAAAGGCATAAAAATGAAACATTGATATGGAAGACATTATTAGACAAGTTTACGCCCAATGGAGGATTGCCAAAGAGCAAGCCCGGCAGGAGTGCGATAGCCGTTCCCTGCCAAATATGGCAGAGAAATACCGTATGTGTGATATGTTCAAAGGCACGGAAGATTTACAGAGCCTTATACGGCTGTTCACAAGCCCACAAGGTATGGAGTTCTGTATCAAACACCGTTTCCCGAATATAGCGACTTTCAGGCTGTTCAAGCCGTTCAACCCCGAGAAGTACGGTGTTTACATTGATGCGGGTACAATCACGCTGAGAAACCCGGAAAAAGCGGTTCTTATTGGGCGTACAAGCGCAACGATAAACTGTGACACGCTTGAACGCCATGAAATTTTTCTTCTTCACGGGGCTAAAGCGTTCATCAACGCCTCGGGCTGGGCGGTTGTTTCCGTCAAGGGGTCAACGGGTTGCCAACAAATTCGTAACGTGTCTGGAAATGCGGTAATATTATGATGTCAGGACGATTTTACATAGACGGTAAGGATGCGTTCACAGAGTACGGCATCTATGTTCAGGAAGGGGGCTACAACGAACTTGTGGCGTTCCCGCCTCTGAAAGCGGTCACAAGCAACGACTGGCAGGAAGAAGACGGCATAGAACCTGATTTGTCAGAACCGACCCTGAACACGAAGGAATTTTCTTTGAAAATTGTTCTCTCAGGCATGGATTACCGTTGGGGTGGCTTCATAGAACGATTGTCAGACAAAGCCTATCACACGTTTGATTTCAGGGAAATAGGACGCACTTACCGTCTTCGTCTTGTATCAAACCCTAACACGGATTTGGCAACGCTTCTCGGCTTCATCACTGTAAAACTTGCCGATGATTTCCCTTTAGACGGGTACACCTACAAAGAACCTGAAAGCACTGTTCCCGGCTCTGATTATTATGAACTTGACGGGAAGCCGTTCTCAGATTATGGGGTTCGTGTGTTGGAGGGAACACTTAATGAAATAGAGAAATCGCCGAATGTCAAGACCAGCCTCCTGCGTAATATCAACAAATTGAACGGGGCTTTATATGACGGGGAGAAAGTGACCTATAAGGCAAAGGACGTAAAGATAAACTGCCTTATGCAAGCCGCCTCGCTGACTGAACTGTGGCGCAACTATAACGCTCTGTTGTATGACCTTGTGCGTCCTGAACAACGGCTGTTATACTCTGATGAAACGGGATATGAATACCCCTGCCATTATAAAAGCTGTTCCGTGTCCGAGTTTTACGCCTCTGATAAAATATGGCTCAAATTTACTGTTACCGTATGCTTCATTTCATTCAGGCTTGAAGACGATGAATTTGTGCTTGCCACGGAAACACGGGATTTGGTTGTGACAGAAGACGGGGAGTTTGCGATTGACTTACGAAAAATAATATGACATTATGGGATTGAAAAGAATTAAAATCAGCGAATTAACCCTTTCCGACAATCTGAAAGGATTATACACAATCGGCGTTAAGCTGATAAACGGGGTTCAAACGAGCGTCAAAGTCAGTCTGGAACACATTCAGACCGCCTATGAAAATACCGTAGCCGCAACGAAAAAAGCTGAGACAGCCGCCAATAGTGCGAACACCGCAGCGGGTTCAGCCAACAGTGCCGCTTCCTCTGCCAACAGTGCGGCTACGAAAGCAAACACGGCGGCGGGAAACGCTGACAAGGCAACCGCAGCAGCAAATACCGCCACAACCAACGCAAACAATGCGGAAACAAAGGCAAATACCGCCGCTTCCAATGCGGACAAAGCCCGTGAAGATTTAGAAGAGATAAAGGAAGCCGCCGTGACCGCCACCAACTCAGCCAACAGTGCCGCTTCTTCTGCAAACAATGCCGCAACGAAAGCTAATAAGGCGGCGGGGAACGCTGACACGCAAGCTGACCGGGCAAAGGAACAGGCTGACAACCCGCCCAAAATGGGAGACAATGGGAATTGGTGGAAATGGGATGAAGCACAGAAAAAGTATGTCGATACAGGTGTGCTCGCAAAAGGCGGCGTGCTGTACCCGACATTCAGCATAGACGATGATGACATGATTCTATACATGGAATTTGAAGATGAAGTAAGCGACAAACTTATCAAGTTTGATGAACAGACGGGAGAACTTTATTTGAATGTTGGATAACTTAAAGTTACACGAATATGACAAAGATACCTTTAGGAAAAGTGGCGTTCACGGACGCAGGTTCTTATAACGCCGGAAATACTTACAAGCGGTTTGACTTTGTTGACACGGAAGACAGTTCCTATTTGTCTTTACAAGACAATAACAAGGGACACGCCGTCACTGAAACCGCTTGGTGGAAATGCCTCGCACGGGGCACAAAAGCCACAGAAGCCGCAAAAAAAGCCAACGATGCGGCAGCATTGGCAAACGAAAAAGCTGTGGCGGCAGATACGGCGGCAGGGCGTGTGAATGCTGCAATAACGCAAGCCAATACCGCTGCCACAAACGCTCAACAACAAGCATCAGCCGCAGGAGAAGCGGCGGCAGAAGCAACGGAAAGTGTGGCTGAAATGAACACCGCCCTCGCCCGTTTGGAAGAATTGGAGCAGACAATCACGGCTAAAGACCGTAAACAGCCAACGGGAATGGAATTAGAGTTTCCTAAAAAAATAACAAAAGGAAACAAAGACATTCTGAGAGTAATAGCTACCCTATCCCCGGCGGGAACGGGTAACAATGTCCTTTTCTTGGGCGATGACAAAGCGGTTTCCGTTGCCCCTGACGGTTTTCTGACCGTGAACAGTGTCGGCATAAGCAAAATACACGTCATTCCGACAGAAAACACAAGCATTTATCGAACCATTGATATTGAAGTCGTTCCGCAGTCTGTCAGGCTTTGCACGAAATCAACTTTGCGCCTGACCGCAAATGGCAAATTCAGGTTCAGTTAAAATAATTTTTCAACAAATAAAACTTTTAAATTATGGCACTATCAACAGATGAAGAAAACAAAGTAAGGGAAATCATTGAAGCGTTCACAAACGGAAAACGATTGAGTGACTTACCCAATGTTTCTGGGAATAACCCATTCAATCTTTTGTGTGAGGTCTTAGAAGACGGAGAAAGCAAAAAAGCAGCTCTCGCAACTATGTTGCCTTATATGGAAGAGCAGTGTATGTACGGCATTGAGCGAGACAAGACCGTTTCATCACGTTTAGTAACCCGAATTGGCAATACTGCTCTTCACAAGTCCCTTCCCGTGCATAACCGCATGAGGGGCTGTCTTCTTGACGATGACGGCAACGTGGTTGAATATCTCAATCCACGTGATTGGACAGGGCATGTCAGAGACGGTTCACGGGGACAAGTCATGGTCGAGTTTGGGGACTTCTATTGCCGTTTTGAAACAAGCGCAAATATTGAGCGGGTCAAATTCTCTCTCTTTCCTCTTCCCGGCTATCGTTATGTTCCTTTGATGTACGTATCGGCATACGAAGCTACTGTTCAGAGAAGTACGAACAAGCTATCTTCTGTGGTCAATACAACGGCTGACTACCGAGGCGGTGCAAATCAGGCTGACTGGGACACACTCTCAAAAACGGTTCTCGGAAGACCAGCTACACAAATCAGCCGCACGAATTTCAGAACGTATGCCCGAAACAGAAAAGCGGGCAGCACTAAGTGGAACTGTATGACGTATGACGTTCAAAAGATGCTCTATTGGCTCTTTGTTGTTGAATACGCAACGCTCAACTCTCAAGAGGCTTTCAACACCCAATTGACGGCTGAGGGCTATCGTCAAGGCGGTCTCGGAGACGGGGTTACAACACTTGACAGCGGCAAATGGAACACGTTTAACGGTTATTATCCTTTTATCCCTTGTGGCTATACGGATGAACTCGGAAACGGAACAGGCGAAAAAGAATATACCATGCCCACTGAATATGACGCTTCTTCAAAGAAAGTCAAAGTGTGCCGTTATCGTGGTATCGAAAACCCGTTTGGGCATATTTGGCAGTGGACTGATGGCATCAACGTACGCATTAATCCCGGCTCGAACGGCTTGTCAGAAGTCTTTGTTTGCTCTGACCCCTCAAAATTCAATGACAGTAACTATAACGGATATAGTCATGTTGGGAATGAAGCCCGTGCCGAGGGATATGTTAAAGAAATTATTTTTGGAGAAAGCGGCGAAATCATTCCTGCTCTCGTAGGCGGCGGTTCTACCACATATTTCTGTGACTATCACTATACAAACATCCCTGCTTCGGTGGCTCTCCGTGGTGTCCTGTTCGGCGGTGGCGCGACTAACGGTGCGAATGCGGGTCTCGCTTGTGCGGGTTCGACTGGCGCCCCCTCGAGTACGCATGCGTCCTTCGGTTCTCGCCTTTGCTTTATACCCACGTCAGCGTAACACGCTTTGAGTGATAACCTTTTCCCTGCCTCTTTGTGGGGCAGGGTTCAAATAATAACAGTATAAAACGATGATTGAAGAAATGAACAACATACCAAAAGAAGATGACGGAAGCCTCGCTTTCCTGAATATCCCGAGAGATGAAAACAGCAGGAGTTTCAATTGTGATGAAACGACACAATCAAAACTCGTAAACACCACGTTTTGGGTGGTTGATTTCATTGAAGAAGTTCCGACAAGATTCAGCAAGGCTAAAGGAGTAAAAGGTCAGACGCTTGTAAAAATCAAGCCATCAAAAGACAGTTTGGAATCAGATGCCAAGAAATTTTTCACTGGTTCATCCGACATTCTTTATGTTTTGAAGAAAATCAAAGAAATGAATAAGTTTCCCCGAAAAGTTACTTTGAGGGGTAACGGTAACAGATATTATTTTGAATAAGAAAACAATGAAATAACAAAATAAAAAGGTGGGTCATTCTTGTGGTGTCCTGTTCAGCGGTAACGCGAATAACAGTGCGAATGCAGGTCTCGCTTATGCGGATTCGACTAACGCCCCCTCGAATACGAATGCGAACATCGGTTCTCACCTATGCTTTAAAATTGGTTTTGACAATATGAAACAAAATAAAAGAATGACAGCCTTGCCACTTGGCAAAAAAATTCAAGCAAACCTCCTAAAAGTGTTGGTAGGAACGCCTGTTGTATGGGCTACCGAAAACTCTGACTAAGAAAAGCAAAGCAGAAGCATGAAAAGAATAGGAAACTTATATAAGACCATAATCTCCGTTGAGAACTTGCGGGAAGCTGACAGAAAGGCTCGCAAGGGTAAAACGCACACATACGGGGTCAGGGTTCACGACAAGAACCGTGAAGCGAATATTCTTGCCTTACATGAAGCCTTGCTGACAAAGACGTTCAAAACCTCTCCTTATGATGTCTTCACGATTTTTGAGCCAAAGGAAAGGCTTATTTTCCGTCTTCCGTACTATCCCGACAGAATAGTACATCACGCAATTATGAATGTTCTTGAACCGATATGGGTCAAAACATTCACGCACAATACTTATTCTTGTGTCAAGAAACGTGGTATAGAGGGGTGCGCCCATCAAGTTGACAAGATAATAAAGGAGTTTGAGGGAAAGCCCTTATATTGCCTGAAAATTGACATCAAGAAGTATTATCCCTCAATCAGTCACAATGTGATGAAAAGACTGATACGCCGTAAAATCAAGGACGCTGACCTGTTGTGGCTTCTTGACGAAATCATAGACAGCGCACAAGGTCTTCCAATCGGGAACTATCTCTCACAATATCTCGCAAACCTGTATTTATGCTATTTCATGCATTGGGTAAACGAGTGTTTGCCGGAACTTGTCAGAAAGGCTTTGAACCTGAAAGAAAAGCCATATATCAAAGCTATTGAATACGCTGACGATATACCGTTCTTGGCTGAAAGCAAGGACGTTCTTCATCAGGTTTTCAAGTTCATAAAAGAATATATCGAGGAAGAACTTGAACTAAGCATTAAAGGCAATTATCAGATATTCCCTATCGCAAAGAACCGTTATGACAAACATGGGCGTGCGCTTGATTATGTCGGTTATTTGTTCTTTCGGAAACAGAAACTTATCCGCAAGAGCATTAAGAAGAATTTCTGCCATACCGTCTCACGGCTGAACCGCCGCAAACCTCCGCTTGACGCAAAGGCTTATAAGCAGGCTGTCGCCCCGTGGCTCGGTTGGGCGAAACATAGTGATAGCAAACATTTATTAAAAACAATCATTAAACCGTGTTATTATGATAGCATTTTATGACAATCAGCCGACCAAATTGGAGGCTGTCGGAAACGGAAGTTACGTTTACCGCTTCAACATTCAGAAAGTTGAAAAACCCGCCACCGTTGAACCAAGCGAATTCGCTTCTGACGATGAAGCCCCGGTTCAGGAACAATGGAAATGTGAAGAAGTGACCGTGTGGGCTCCGCTTTCTTCAAACAAGATAACTGAAACAGTTATCACGGAGAAGTGGGACAACAACCGGGAACAAAAACTTGTGAATGAGTTCAACGCAGCGAACCTCGGTATGATTGGAGGGGCAAAGTCAAGCGAGGAAGCCAAGGCAAAGATTGAGGCATACAAAGCCTATCTATCCGAACGTGCTACCCTGAAAGCGCAAGTGGATGCAGACTGCCTTGAATACGGTATTCTGTAACTTGTAAAAACCGCTTCCCGTCACGTTATTCAAACATAAAATGTGACGGGAAGAATGGTTATTCTTGAAAAAGCCTTTTTTAGACCCGTAGAACGCTCTAAAAGTGATTACAATATAATCATACCATTTTAAAAAGAAAGTTCAATCACGGGGAAATTCGGGAAAAATAACTCAAAGTTTTTAGTAGTATGATAATTTACAATAATGCCGGAAGCAAGGTTCTTGAAATAGAGGTTGACGATAACAGTTACCGCAATAGGGTTGTCATGGGAGACCATAGTTTAACGTTGTATTATTCGCTCCCTGAACACGTTGAAATCCCAGTAGGCTCTTACTGTGAGTTTCAAGGCGAAACGTTCACGCTCAAACGCCCGGAGAATTTCAAGATGAAACATAAAAGACTGTTTGAATACACGGTGCTTTTTGACCCGCCCGAAGCAAACGCAAAAGTTTGGAAATTCAGAAACCCGGTTGACGGACGTTTGAAATTTTCGTTGACCGTAAAGCCGCATGAACATCTTCAAATGTTTGTTGACAATATGAACCGCCGTGACAAAGGATGGACGGTTGGCGAATGTATTGACGGTGTTGAAACCCTGATTGCCTATGACCATGATTTTTGTATTGACGCTCTAACCCGCATGGCTTCAACGTTCAAGACAGAATACGAGTTTACGGGAAAACGTGTGTCATTACGTAAGATTGAATACAACAAAAGTAACCCCCTCCCGCTGTCCTATGGACGTGGCAACGGGTTCAAGCCGGGTGTCGGACGTTCAAATACGGGAGACAACCCACCAACGGAAATTTTGTTCGTTCAAGGCGGTACGGACAATATAGACCCGTCAAAATACGGTTCTTCCGAGCTTCTTCTTCCCAAGAACCAAACACTCGCTTATGACGGCGAACATTTTGAAGATGAAGACGGCTTCATAGCCAAGAACGCCCGCCGTTATGTCGTTGATGAAGCAGGGCTTTCAATACGCCGTGATGACAAACAACTGTCATCGCTCGCCGAAGATAGTCTTGACTGTTCTGAGATTTACCCGAAACGTGTCGGTACGGTCAGCACGGTTGTTGCTGTTGATGAGAAAAACAATTTTTACGACATTGTTGACACGTCAATCCCGTCTTCACTGGATTATGAAGAATGCTTGATAGCGGGGGAAACTATGACCGTTGTTTTTCAGACGGGTATGCTTGCCGGACGGGAGTTTGAGGTTAAATATTACCATAATGCCGTTAAAGGAAAGGTGGCACGCCGTTTTGAGATTGTTCCCGCAGACATAGACGGGCAAACCATGCCAAACGCCACATTCTCCCCTAAAGCGGGCGATAAATATGCCGTATTCAAATGTATGCTACCATCAGCTTATATTTGTGACAACGCCACGAAAACGGGCGCATCATGGGATATGTTCCGGGCGGCTGCAAAATACTTGTTTGATAATGAAGACCTAAAATTCACTTTTACGGGAGAACTTGACGGGATATGGTCGAAAAAAGATTGGGTAAACATCGGGGGGCGCATCAAACTCGGAGGATATATCCGTTTCTCTGACAATCAGTTTCAGAAAGACGGTGTTCTCGTGCGTATAACGGGGATAAAAGATTATATCAACAAACCACATAGCCCCGTGATTGAACTTTCAAACACAACGGTAAGCGGCAGTGTTTCATCAACATTGAATGACCTGAAAAGTGAGGAAGTCATCGTTGATGACCTACACCGTGACGCTATTCAATTCACAAAAAGACGGTTCAGGGATGCAAAGGAAACAATCAGCATGTTGGAAGAAGCCCTGCTCGATAACTTCACGAACTCAATCAACCCGATTGCCGTTCAAACGATGTCAATGCTTGTAGGCGATGAAAGTCTTCAATTCCGTTTTGTGAACTCAAAGACAAGCCCCGTCCCGGTTACGCACAGAATTGTCTATGACAATGAGACGAAGCAACTGACAGCGGAAGCGGGTATCATACAACACATGACCCTCGGCATCAATACGGTCAGTGCATCGCACAAGGTTTCGGAATACAAATTTTGGGATATGACAGCCTACACAAGCGCAGTGCTTGATGACGGGAAGAAGAAGTATTATTTATATGCCAAAGTCTCAAAGACGGCACAAACAGGTGTTTTCATCCTGTCTGAAAACGCAATCAAATTAGAGGGTGTTTCAGGCTTCTATCATCTTCTTGTCGGTGTCCTGAACTCTGAATACAATGAAGAACGGAGTTTTGTCACTCTGTACGGTTTTACAGAAATCCTTCCGGGGCGTATCACGACAGACAAGATTGTTTCCACAGACGGGAACACTTATTTTGATTTATTGAAAGGTATCATATCCGGGCAAATAAAGTTCAAATCAGGTTCATCGGGCTTATATGAACTTGATGAATGGGAAGCCGTGAACGGTTTGATAACTCAGGCTCAGAACACCGCCAACGCCGCCGTTGAGAGCGCAAAGAACGCCAATACCGCCGTTGGAGATTTAAACGACTATGTGGACGGTGCGTTCGCTGACGGCATTATTACGGAAGCGGAAGCGAAAGCGATTGAGAAGTACATCAACACAGTGAACAACACGAAAGCCGCCGTGGAAGCTGCGTATAACAAACTGTACACAAACGCCTATCTTACGGGAACGGCAAAAACCGGGCTTATGAATGCCAAGATTACGCTTATGGGTAGTATTGAGAACCTTATCAGCGCAATCAATTCCGCTATCGCCGATGGTAGAACCACTGTAACCGAGAAAAACAATGTTGATAACAAATATGCCACTTTCAACAGTGCGTATGCCGACTTTAACACAGCCGTAGAAGCCGCCAATAAAGCTATTCAAGACACGCTGAAGGGGTATTCAGATTCGGTTCTCAACACCGCCAACGCCGCCGTTGAGAGCGCAAAGAACGCCATTGCTAAAGATTTGGGTTATGCGAATTTTGATGATTTGGCGAAGAAAGCAGCTGCGAATGAAACCATCATTGTAGGAGGCAAAATCAACACGACATTGATTAATGCTGAACTTATTGTCACGGCGGCTTTGCTTGCCAAACTGGTCAAAGTGACCGAACTTGTTGCGGAACACCTGACTGTTACCGGGAGTTCAAAGATAGCTGGGTTCAGTGTCAGCGGAAACGGGCTTACAAATACCCCGTTTAACAATGATGCGTATGTGATATTCCGTAATGACGCACATAAATGTTTTGCGGGTATCGGAGGAAACGTGCTGCCGACATCATCAGGATTGAGAGCCGTAGCAAGATTTGAGAATGAGGACACGTCCGATTGGTGGGGATTGAACAGGAACATAGCTACTTTGTTCTCCGCAAAAAACGGGCGTTATAACCATGCTTTTTTAGGAAGCGGAAACGGGAATTTGGACGGATGGATAGGAGGCTACAGATACAGCAAATATAATCTGACAAGTGCCAATACTATTTATAGTGGTTATTCAAATCTTAAAGATAATAACCGATGGGTAATTTATAGCAGCGTGGATAATTCAGGCATCACTCTGCCGAAACTTTCAGAGGTAAGAGACGCTCTTAGTATAGGAAGCAGCACTAAGTTCTGTGTGGAATTCACAATTATCGCAGACCTTGATTCAAAGACTTTTGATATATACGGAAGAAACAGCAAGAAAAGTAGTGATAACACCTATCCGTGGAATACGTCTGAATATCCCAATCTGGTACATTGGGACAACGATCATTGGGATAGTTTGGCAATGGGAGCAGGTGACAGTCTCACGGTGTTACTTATATATGATTCAAGTAAAGGTGGCAGCAAAGGCGGTTATCCCCTGACCTATACAGCGAGAGTAATCAATAGACAGAATTAAAAGAGATTACAATTAAACAACTCTAAAAGTGATTACATTATAATCATTTTATATATATTTGCAAATAAAAATCAAAGACTTATGGAATATTTACCAGCTATTATCAGCGCAATAGGCACAATCATCGCCGCATGGTTTGCTTATAATCAGTACACGAAAAACAAGCTCACGGACTTAAAAATTGAGAAGTTCAGAAAGGATGAAGAAATCAAAAGCATTCGCCGAGCCGATAATTCTTCTATCGTTTACGGGGAATTATGGAACATTCTTTACGAACTTGACGCTGACAGAGTTTATATTGTTCAGCCCCACCCGTTGGGCAATGAAAGTCTGTTATCAATCTATTATGAAGTAAAGCGTAAAGGTGTTGAGCCAATGAAACCACATGTACAAAATCTTCGTATCGCAGACGTGGCTAAATTCAGTTCTGATATGGTTAAAAACATGTTTATGTATATCACGGATATAAACACACAGATTCAAGACAAATACGCAAAATCAATCCTATCAAGTTACGGATGCGAGGCGGCTGTGGTAAAGCGTTTAAATGATAACAAGTATGATTGGGTCGGTTCTATTTTCTGTGAGTTTACACGCCCGATTCATGTATCAGAAGATGAAGCGAGAGAGATTATGCACCGATGTGCGATGAATATTCAATACCTATTACCCGAATATAAATAAGAACGAGTATGAAAATTCTAATTGACAACGGTCACGGGGTTGACACGGCGGGCAAGCGTTCCCCTGACGGCTCTTTGAGAGAGTACAAATACACAAGAGAAATCGCCGAAAAAGTTGTATCAGAGTTGAAGAAACGAGGCTTTGACGCTGAACGTATCGTCACAGAAGAAAACGACATCAGCCTATCCGAACGGTGTCGGCGTGTAAATTCCATTTGTGACAGAATAGGAACGAAGAACGTCATTCTCGTTTCTATTCATTGTAATGCAGCGGGAAACGGTTCTCAATGGATGAACGCACGTGGATGGGAAGCGTGGACTTCTGTCGGTCAGACAGCCGCCGATAAAATGGCAGACTGTCTGTATAAGGCGGCAGAGGAAACAGACTTCAAAATTAGAAAGGACACAACGGACGGAGACCCCGACAAAGAGGGGCATTTGTATATCTTGAAACACACAAAATGCCCCACCGTTCTGACTGAAAACCTTTTTCAAGACAATAAAGAAGACGTGGCGTTTCTTCTGTCAGAAGCGGGAAAAGAAACGATTGTCTGTCTTCATGTCAAAGGTATTATCAACTACTTAAAGACAATCTGAAAAATGAAACATCTTCCCTTGCTCTTACTATTGACATTCATTATAGGCGGCTGTGCTTCAAGCCGCCGCCTTTCTGAAAACGTTCATCAACAAGACAGCGTTGGTATTAGGGTTGAAACCCGTATTGAATACGTACCCGATACTGTCTTTATTGAAATACCGGCACAAACGTCAGAACGTGAAACAGCCGATAGTACATCGCATCTTGAAAACGATTACGCAACGTCTGACGCACGGATAAACCCTGACGGAACTTTATACCATAACTTGAAGACTAAGCCGCAGAAAAAACCAGTAGAGTTTGAAAAGCCCGTTGAACGCAAAGACAGCGTTATTTATAAGAAAAAGACCGTAACAGAGACGGAAATCGTGAAAGTTCCCCGAGACCTTACTTGGTGGCAGAAAACACAGATTTACGGCTTTTGGGTCATTCTTTTCATTCTTGTGATTATTTACAGGAAAAAGATTTTATCCCTTGTAAAATGGCTTATCTGATTATCTTATAAAGAAATAAAATCGGAAATTATATCGGAATTTTGGCAATTATGATTATCTTTGAACCGACATTTGAAAAAGATAAATAGCGTTTGCTATTGCCGTTGAGGTCAGAAAATCGCCAATATTCAGAAATCTCAAAAGCAATGGTAGATGCCCACGTCATATACGTGGGCATTTCCTTGTGAGATTTCGGGCGTTTGGCGATGCCTCTGACCTACGAGGAATGCCCACGTTTTTTGTGTGTATCTGTGAACAACGGCAACCACTATAAAGAGAACCGTTAAATAACAGATATATGGATTTCAAAGATTCAATTAAACAAATCTCGGAGCGCATTGATACCCTCAAAGCCAATCTTCCGACAGAAGAAGCGACAAAGACAGCTTTGATTATGCCTTTTATAAACGCATTGGGTTATGATGTCTTCAACCCTTTGGAGGTGTTGCCTGAAATGTGTTGTGACATCGGCACAAAGAAAGGCGAGAAAATTGACTACGCCATAATGAGAGACGGCGAGCCGATAATACTTATTGAATGCAAACATTGGGAGCAAGACCTGAACCTGCATGACAATCAACTGTTGCGTTACTTCAACGTCTCAAAGGCTAAATTCGGTGTCCTGACAAACGGTATAACATATAGATTCTACACAGACCTTTCAGAACCTAATATTATGGATGAAAAGCCGTTTTTGGAAATCAATATGCTTGACCTGAAAGACACGCAAATAGAAGAGTTGAAAAAGTTCCACAAATCGTATTTTGATGTTGATATGATTTTGAGTTCAGCGAGTGAACTTAAATATATGGGGGAACTGAGAACCGTCATCGGGAAAGAGTTCACGAACCCATCCCCTGATTTTGTTCGGTTCTTCGGGAAACAAGTATATGATGGGGTATTTACCCCTAAAGTGCTTGAACAGTTCTCAACGCTTGTAAAACGCACAATCAACAACTATGTTAGCGATATAATATCAGACCGATTGAAAGCCGCCATAAAAGACGAAGAACAACCAGCAGAACATAACATCACAACAGTTCAACAGCCGACAGATGAAGAACAACCCGACAACGGCATTGTAACCACAGCGGAAGAACTGGAAGCGTTCTATATCGTGAAATCACTTCTGAGAAACGTTTTCCCGGTTGAACGAATCACTTATAAAGACACACGTTCTTATTTCGGGGTTTCCATAGACAATAATGTTCGGAAGACCGTCTGCCGCTTTTATTTTGACCCTCCTACAAGAAAACGGCTTGCAATCATTGATGAAAACAAAAGCGAGAAGATGTATAAGTTAAATTCAATCAATGACATTTATAACTATGCCGACACTTTGATTGAGGCAGCAAACAAATATTTATTATGAAGTTAATTATTTTATCAATTATATCTATGGGGCTGTTCCTTTCTTGTGGGAACGGCAAGAAACTTCCCAATATTGGAGATAAGGTCTATGTGGCTCAAGAATGTCTTTCCGCTGTCAGTGAAGATGATTTTGCAGAATTAAACAAGGTATGCAATAGAAAAGACGAAAGCAGATTGAAAGAAATGATATTATCAGAAAAGGTTTTTATAATAAAGCCAACAAATGATTGTAAATTGATTGAGGCTAAATTTGGCAAATATAAAATTCGAGTAAAAGTTGATTGGGATAAAGAAATAGATTTATGGGTTGCTTCTGAATTTATCAAATAAAGACACATACGGAAATAACATCAAGAAGTCAGCCAACGCCGAATGGCGTTCTATGTGCCCCGATGATTCCGGCAACGATAATTTACACCGATAAAAGATTTAGGCGGCACATACAGAAAATTCGATGAAAATAACTTTCAGATAGCAAGGCAGGGTGTTCACGGGTTACGGACACCCTGTTTTCGTGAAGTCATCTTCTTTCTTGCAGAGATAACGGGCGACTTTATGACACACGTTATCGGGAATAAACCAACCTTGATTAATGATTTTGCGGAGAGCAACAAAATCCGTATCTTTGAGACCTGAGAACAACACAAAAAAAAGATGTGCTTTTACAAATTTGTTGCTAATTTGTTGCTCTCACTCACGTTCACAACTACAAACATCTTATAAACCAATAGATTACATCAAATAAAGAACATTTTGCATCGGTAAATAAGGACTGAAAAACGATGAAAAACGCCAGCAAACAATAACAAATAAAAGTCTAATAATCAATATATTAAACAATGTTAGCAATCTAGGCTAACATTGTTTATTTTCACGGTTTTGCATATTTTTGTACCCCGAAAGTACCTGTTGACTCATTAGAGTAATTTTTCACTAACAACGTGTGCGAAGTACAAAAGGTATTTACACATCATTACACACCTTTACACACTATTTCGCAGCGAGTTTTGGAGAGTAAAATATGGGTAACAAGGTAAGAATTGAAAGAATCTGTGAATTTTGCGGGAAGACTTTCATAGCAAAGACCTGCAAGACACGTTTCTGTTGTAAGGCTTGTAACGACAAGTATTACAAGGAGTTAATTAGAAGTGACCGCTATAATGCAGTCACAAAAGAAGTGAAAGAGGAAAAGAAGAAAAGAATCCGTCTGGCTGTAGATGAACTGGAAGTTATACAGGCGAGAGAATTTATTAGCCTGAAACAACTCGCCATTTATCTGGGGGTAAGCCGAAAAAGTATTTATACTTACATGCGGATTTATGAAATTCCTTTTTCACAAATTGGTAGTAGAATTATTGTTAAACGCAAAGAGGTTGAAACGGTTATGATGAATTTAAAAAGCGTAAAAACAATGCAAGAAAGACCTATTAAGTCTACAAAAACAATTACTGATTTCTACTCTGCAAAAGAGATAGAAGAAAAGTACCAGATTTCTTATAGCAGACTTTATGTGATTGCTAAAGAAAACAACATTCCTTCAGCTACTCTTTCAGGAAAGAGGCTGTTCAGTATGGAACATATTGACCGCTATTTCAGAAAGTTGGGATATAAGGAAGCTGAAGAAATAACAGAGTGGTACACAATCGAACAGATCCAGAAAATCTACAAGATGACGGTAAAGGCTGTACACAGCTTTACCTCAAGGTATAAAATTCCCAAGAAAAAGGAAAAGACCGGGAATACTACCTTGTATTCCAAGAAACATGTTGATGAAATCAAAAATGCCCGGATTGGCGAGGACGGATATATAACTGTCCCCGAAGCTTGTGCATTGTTCAATGTAGATCGTGACACTATCTACAACAGATGCAAATGGTACAACATTCCCAAGAAGACAAAGGGAAAGAATGTCATTATAAGCATTGAAGGACTCAGAAAGGTATTTGGTACAGGAAACATTGCCATAAATAATGTTAATGAACCTGCCATAGCCGCACATGAGTAAACGGCAATCTATGACAAACAACGCTAATGTATCACCTATCAAATCCGAATTATCATGATTTCAAAAGTATATCTTAGAAAAAAGAAAATAAGTAAGGGAAAAGTTTCATTATATCTTGACTTCTACCCTCCTATTCTCATTCCTGGAACTAACAGAACAACACGCCGCTATTTTCTCAATGTACATCTTCCGGAAAAGCCCAAATCATTTGCGGAACGTGAACATGTAAAAAGTATTATGCAGAAGATGGAAATATTCCGTCTGAGAGTACTGGAGCAGATAATAAACGAGAAATTCGATTTTTACGATAAGATTGTTGAGAAAACAGATTTTCTTGATTATTTCAAAAATGAATCACTCAAACACAATAAGAAGTGGATTTATGTGTATCAGCACTTTGCTGCCTTCACCAACAACAAATGTACTTTTGCAGATATCAATGTGGCTCTCTGCCAGAGATTCCGTTCCTATCTGCTGAATACTGCCAAGCTGAGAGACGACAGTAAAAAGCTGAAACAGAACTCGGCTGCGGGATATTTTTCCACATTCAGAGGAATGTTGAAAGAGGCCTATAAGAAACGAATGCTCAAAGAGAATATCAATGATTTTCTTGACAGGATTCCGGAAGAGGAAACAGAAATCAATTATCTGACAGAACATGAATTAGGGCTGATCATAAATAATGAATGCCCTATTCCGGTATTGCGAAAGGCTATCATTTTCGCCTGTATAACAGGCTTCAGAAGAAGCGACATTCTTGCTTTGAAGTGGGAGGACATCAAGGAATTGCCCAAAGGCGGATGGTGTGTATTCAAACGTATGCAGAAAACAAAGAACATGGCAAACGTTCCTATCGGAGATGATCTCATGGAAGTTATCGGTCCACGTGGTGAAGGACTCGTATTTAACGGACTTACCACATATATGCTGACCTATCCGATGAAAAGATGGTTCAAAAGCATAGGTATAAAGAAAGACTTGCACTTCCATTGTACACGTCATACATACGCTACCCTGTCACTGGCCCTCGGTACAGATATTATTACTATCAAGAATGTACTCGGACATAAACAGGAAAGTACCACAATGCGATATACCAAAGTCGTGAACCCATTAAAGGAACAAGCTGCAAAACGATTAAGCATTAATACAATCAGTCAAAACACGGAACAATATGAAAAAGGCAATTTCTAAAATCAATCCATTCAGATATGCAAAAAAGTTGCATATCGGTTATATCTGGCTAATAGCAGTGCTTCTGCTATTAGTCGTAGGTGTTATCTGCTCAGGAGCAAAAGTGTATAAATACAGCCCCATACTCTCGGTTGTCTCCTACTCTTTGGCCGCAATCAGTCTTATAGCTATAATTATTATGATAGTGCGGAAAACCTCCGATATGAAGATCCAAAGTGAACTGGACAAATATATTCTTGTGCTGAATGAGCATAAGGATGATCAGGAATGGTTACATAAGGAACTTACCTATGTCAATCTGAGGATATATAACAAGACAAACGGACATTTATACCGGTGCAAGAAAAAACTGCTGGAAGAATACAAAAATGAGGCAAACAATGAAAGTGTAGCCGAAGAGCTGATGGTACGACTTAAAGAACAGGAAAACCGCCATCAACAGCAGATCGAAAAGATTGAGGAACTTCTCGTAAATGACCAGAAGCCATTACAGTATTATCTGGATGCAATAGAGAATAACGGCAATGATAATCCGGCCGATGACAGATATACAAGATTATGCAAACTGTTTTCCTTTATTTATAATTATATCAGCACGGAATTGGACGATTGTCTGAAGCCCTATGAAGTTGAATATTTTAAAAAGTATGCCTTTGCTCAAATTACAGGTATGCCAATAGAGGAAGATATACAATACCCGATTTCTGAAATCTACAGAATGTCAAAGACTGACTTGGGAGCTTTCATTCATAACCTCTATATAATGTGCCACTATTGTAGAACAGACCTAAAGAAAACCGATTTCTTCAATGGGTGCCAGAAGTTCATATCAGCTTCTTTCTGCACTGCCAATGTATTATTCAAGAACAGTACAAGACTGGCAACCAATTCCCGTATTGAGGCCATAAATATGAAAAAAAGCAATTTCTTCAGCGAATATCTGAAAGAAATCCAGTAAAAACAAATAAAATACTTATTACTGAAGATTCCTGTAAAACTGTATTTAAAGTTTTATGGGAATCTTTTTTATGTCAGCCGGATACATATAAATCATAGTATAAACACGCAGAATTACAGTATATTACATTGTAGTTGTTAAAAGTTTGAGGAAAGCATGAGGACCGCATGAGGAATTCATGAGGACATGCTTTTTTATCCATCATTTGCCATTCTTTTGCAGAGAAATCAAATTTTTACAAATGATGAAAAACGAAAACAATGTTTTTGGCAAAGTTACACATGATAACTTGCCGCAGGCTGTAGAGCACCTCATAAAAATGATGGAGGAACAGGCTCAGAATTCTAAAAATAACATGTCGGTGGAAGATGATGAGATATCCATCGAGGAAGTAAGTTCTCTTATAAAGAAAAGCGTGAGTACCATTTACCGGTATACTTGTCAAAACAGTATTCCTCATTCTAAGCAGGGTAATACACTCCATTTCTACCGGTCTGAGATTCTCGAATGGATGAAGATGCACAAGAAGAAATGTATTAATGAACTCTCTGATGAAGCACATATTGAGTCATTCAGGGTATTAAAACGTGATTAACAGGTATGGGAGAAAGTAGAATAACTCCAAGTGGTATAATAAATGATGCTGTCAGCATGATAGGCAAAATGAACGATTCTTCATTTCCTATTGATGTTTTCCCCAATAAGATAAGAAACATCATTCTGAATATGTATGAGTACCTGGCATTTCCTATCGACTACACTGCGTGCAGTATGATGACAGCCATTTCCACTTGTATAGGCAATACACATATCCTTCATTTCAAAACGGGATGGGATATAAAGTGTATCATATATATGGCTCTCGTCGGAAGGCCGGGTGCTAATAAAAGCCATCCTCTGAAAACGGCCTTCGAACCTCTGTTCAGATTTGATAAGGAGCAGAAGGAAATATATAACGAAGAGTACAGAAAGTATGAATCAATAATGAGCTTGAGTAAAAAGGAACGTCTGGAACAGGGATTTGATATGTTTCCCAAGGAACCTGTGCGCACCAGATTTCTGGTTTCTGATATCACACAGGAAGCTATGGCAAAGTCTATATCAGAGAATCCGCGCGGCATTTGTCTTTACATGGATGAACTGCAAGGATGGATCAATAATTTCACACGCTATAACAAAGGTTCGGAAGAACAGTTCTACATATCACTGTTCAATGGGTACATGTATATTTCCGACCGCAAAATGAATACCAACAATATCATGATTGACTCTCCGTTTTCCAATGTGATAGGTACAATCCAGCCGGAAATACTTATCGATACATTCAAAGGAAGTAAAAGCAATAATGGTTTCCTTGACCGTATTCTTTTTGCCATACCTGAAATTCAGGATAAGCTATACTGGAAAGATGATGATATTGACATGAGCCATTTCAATGAATGGAACACGATTATGCAATCGTTCATCAGGATGAAAATAGAACATGATGAGCACGGAAACATAAATCCTACAAGACTGGAATATGAACCTGGAGCCAGACGAAAGATTATGGAATGGCAGCATCAATGGGCAGATATGTTGAACATGGAGGAATCGGATAAAAGACGCAGTATATACAGCAAATTTGAGACTTACATTCATAGATTCTGCCTGATTATACAACTGTGCAAATGGGTATGTAATGAAGGTGACAAAAACTGCATTGATCTTGACAGTGTACTAAAATCCATACGCCTGGTGTCCTATTTTAAAAATACTGCCCTGCAGATATGCTCCATGATTGAAGGCGTGATGCTCACTCCCAAGCAGACAGAACTGTTGGAAAAGCTGCCGGATAAGTTTACACGTTCTGAAGGATTGGAAGTAGCCGTCTCAATGAACTGGAGTACCAGCACGTATGACCGTTTCCTGAAAAAGGCAACGGGAACTTACCTTTATCACGAATATGGAAATTATAAAAAAGCACAATGACAAAGTGATAAAGTGACAAACTAACGGCTGACTTTATCACTTTGTCACTTTGTCAATCACTAAAAACAGTAAATTATGGAAAACTTCAGATTTATATTGGAGCCTTATAACAGGCACCAGAGAAACAGATACACCTGCCCCTCGTGCGGAAAGCATCGTGAGTTCACCCGTTATATCGATACCCAAGGGGCTATCTCCTTTCCCGAATATGTAGGAAAATGTAACAGAATCAATAATTGTGGTTATCATTATACCCCAGCAATGTATTTTGATGAACATCCGGAATGTAAAGAATACAATAAATCATTCCCTGTTGTAAAAGATAAGAAACCTGTTGTATGTCATCCAAGACTCACTCCTGTACACCGGCATACCGACACTTCTTTTATACCAGATGAAATTATGCAGCAGACAATGAAATGCTATGAACAGAATAACCTGTTTCTGTATCTTGCCAATCATCTGGGGTATGAGTCAGCACTGCGTCTGATGAAGACTTACCATGTAGGTACCGCCAGGAAATGGAAAAATGCTACGGTATTCTGGCAAACAGACATATCCGGAAAAATAAGAACCGGGAAAATCATGCAGTATAATGCAGAGACAGGAAAACGTATAAAAGAACCATATGCACATGTTTCATGGGTACATACAGAACTTGATATACCGGAATTCCACTTACAACAATGCTACTTTGGAGAACATCTTTTATACAACAGCAGAAAGCCCGTTGCCATAGTGGAAAGCGAAAAGACCGCTATCATTGCTTCATTCTATATACCGGAATATATCTGGCTTGCAACGGGCGGTAAAAACGGATGCTTTAACGAGCAGAATTTTGACGTACTCAAAGGCAGGAATATTGTTCTGTTCCCTGATATCGGAATGACACAGGAATGGAAAGAAAAGTGTATGCAGATGAGAAAAAGAAACATCCGAACTGAGATTTCCGAGTATCTTGAAGAAAATGCAAATGATGTTGAAAGGGTGAACGGATATGACATTGCCGACTATCTTATAAAGGTAAAATCAGGTGAAGCTGTTCTCCAATCCATGACAAGAAAGAATCCTGCCCTAAAACTTTTAATCGAGACTTTCGACCTGGAACTGTCAGGTTTCGGTACTCAATAAAAGTCCGTTTCCCATATCCAACAATATTCTGGAAAAAACGGAATGACAAAAGGAATGTAGTTTTTTCGGTTGGCAAGTTTATGTTTTGGTAATACCAAAACCTCTGAATCCATCCGGGAAGTACCTAACAGAAATCAATTATAAACCGAAAAAAATAATCAACAGAATGGAACAAAAAAGCAACAACAAAAATAAGGCTATCGGTGGCAGACCTCCACTGGACAAAATGGAAAAACGTACAGAGATATTATCATTCAAATGTACCGTATTAGAACGACATATAATAAACGGTAAAGCCATGACAGCCGGTGTTACATTAGGTGAGTATATAAGAAATACGGCCATAAATGGAAACATAACAGCACGCCTTACACCTGAAGATGTAAAACTGATAAGGAGTCTTTCAGGCATGGCAAACAACCTAAACCAGCTTGCAAAAAACGCAAATACTTTCGGATATGTTTCAGTGTCAGAATCCGTATCAGAACTGGCTGATGAAATAGACAAAATCATTAAACTGATAAAGGCATGATGGGAAAGATTATGAAAAGGAATGACTTCGGTAAGATTGTAAATTATACGATGAAAGGCAACAATAAATCCAAGCTGCTTGCTATCGAAGGTGTACGTTCAGACAGCAAACAGCATATAGCTGAAAGTTTCAGTTGTCAGGCAGGTTTAAATACAAGGATCAGAACTCCGGTCTATCATATATCATTGAGCTTTTCAAAGCAAGACTCCGGGAAACTGACTGACGACCTTATGGTAAAGATTGCCGGAGAATATATGGAAAAGATGAATATCAAAAACACACAATATATTGTTGTAAGGCATTACGACAGAGAACATCCTCATATACATCTTGTAATAAACCGTGTGGACAATGACGGTAAAACCATAAGCGACAGCAATGACCGCATAAGAAACAACAGAGTATGCAGGGAACTGACAATAAAATATGGCTTGTATATGCCGAAAGGTAAAGAGAATGTCAAGTATGACAGGCTTCGTGGCAAAGACAAGCATAAGTATGAAATGATGTTTGCCATACGCAAGGCTTTAGAGAAAAGTAATAATTGGAACGAGTTTAAAAAGAAGCTGAGCAGAGACAAAATTCATTTTACCATAAGAACAGACAGCAAAGGTAAGCCATGTGGTATAGTCTTTTCACGCGGTGAATATACATTCAGTGGTTCCAGGATAGATCGTAGTCTGAGTTATTTTAAAATAGCTAATATGCTAAACAAATATGAGAACAGTCTGGATAAATCGGACTGCTTAGGAAATACCCAGCAAGACAAAATTCAGGAACAAGAAAAGGATACAGTCGCACCAGCAGAACATGAGGAAATATATGAAAATGAGGTTACCTCTCATACTGGCAATTCTATAATAAATGCTGTTGCAGATTTACTCCTTCAGCCTAATGCGGTAATATATTCAGGAGGTGGTGGAGGAAACAGTAACCAGTTGGATGATGATGAAAGAAAAAGGAAAAATCGTGAACATATTAGAAGCAGAAGAAGATGATCAAGAAAGAAATTGAAGGAGCCGCTCTCCTATCCATATATAATGAGCTTAAAGATGAAATAAAGGCCATACGGACAGATATTCAGAATTTGAATATTCAACAGCCCCAGCAATCAGAGAACAATCAAGAATTAAATTCATTGTTGAAGGAAACGATTGTAAATGCTGTTAACGACACTATAAATGCCCATATAAACAGTAGAGAAAACTATGCTGATGAAGTTAGTAGAAGATGTAAGAATACTATTGATTTTGCAATTGAAAGGGAAACCAAACTGGTTAATAATGTGTTATTGCCTAAACTCTCCCCTATTATCCAAATCGATAAAAAGGTTGATGCCATAAATGCAAGACTTAGCGGAATCGAAAATGCCATACAGAAGATACCCAAAAATAATATAGGTAATACCAACAATCACAGATTTCTCTGTATAATGTTGATTATTATTACTTGTGTGTTTTGGGTATTGGGAAATTTTCTTTTTGTAGACCTCTATCAAAGATATAATTTATTAAAAGAAAGGCATGAAATGGTAATGAGAAATATTAGTTCTGATAAAATCAAGAAATAAAAACAACCAAGTATATTCAGTATTATATACCCTCTAATAAAAACATAGAGCTTATGGTCTTACAGACTAAAATTACGTACTAGCTTCTAACCTCAGTTTCTTATAAAAAGAATTATAAAGAACAACGAGCACCAAGCAGTAATATTTTTTACAAGATTTTATCTTGCTATATTTCAAGATAAAATACCGAGACATTTCAATCAAAGCGCCTCGGTATTTTACTAAATTTTACTATCATTTACAAGCAAAACATTCAATATTTATAAAACACTGATAATGTGACATTTACTACAATAATACTAATCTATAGAGAGTAATCGATTTGTTGTAAAAATTCTATACAATTTAATTATTTATTTATAGAATCCGCAAATATACATTATAGATGGACTTATTTGGATAATCAGAGTTTAATACGAATAAAACAGAAAAGATATAATGCTTTTTTAATATATAGTACAATATAATTGGATTAATTCGCAAATCCATTTGCATATTACTCGTAGATTTTGGACGTTATCTCGACAAATTTTATTAGATTTGCATTATTGAAGTAATAAAAACATAAACATATGGAAAATCACATACAAAACAGCGTTGTAAACTGTTGCCAATGTATTTTCCTCATAGAAATGATTTAAGATGGAACAGAATAAAGAACTGAATCGGCTAAAAGTGGTTCTTGTAGAAAAGAAAAGAACTGCTAAGTGGTTAGCTCAAGAACTAGGTAAAGATGCTGCTACAATCTCCAAATGGAACAGTAACACCTCTCAACCTTCACTTGAGACACTTCGTAAAATTGCTGACCTACTTGAAGTAGATGTCAGAGAATTATTAATTCCATCAAGATAGAAATAGCTATATGATAAATTATTCTCCTGGACAGCGCATTACAGTGCGTGGTGAGGATTTCCTGATAACCAATGTAGACCGCAATTATAATGGCGGTCATTTGTTGCATGGCATGTGAAAGGTCTTAGCGAATTAGTACGAAATCATAGTTTCATATTCGATACTGATTTAGACGACAACATTGAGATTGTTAATCCCGCCAATGCCCAAATTGTAAGTGATAATGACCCACGTTGGCGAAAGACCCGTTTATTGATAGAATCAGCTTTACGTAGTAATGCATACTTCTCAAAGAAAATAACTATTGCACAAGGAGGTGCCTTTGATATCGCAGATTATCAGATGACACCTACTCTTAAAGCATTTGAATTACCTCGTCCACGTCTTCTGATTGCAGATGGTGTAGGTTTAGGTAAAACTATAGAGGTAGGTATATTCTTGGCAGAAATGATTCGCCGTGGGCGTGGCAAAAGGATTCTGGTCTGTGCCTTGAAAAGTATATTGGCACAATTCCAGGAAGAAATCTGGAATCGTTTTGCTATACCTTTAGTGCGTCTTGACAGTATTGGCGTCGCAAAAATTCAAAACGAAATTCCTCTTAACAAAAATCCGTTTGACTACTACGATAAGACCATCATCTCCATTGATACACTTAAAAACAATGGACGTTTCCGCGCATGGTTAGAGAAAACCCATTGGGATATCATTGTGATTGATGAATGCCATAAAGTGGCAAACGATAGTAGTCTTCGTGGAGACCTTGCTCAGTTCCTGGCACAGAAGTGCGATTCAATGATACTTACTTCAGCTACGCCTCACAATGGAAATGCCGAGTCATTTGCCAACCTGATGCGTATGCTTGAACCTATATCCATACCAAGGAACGGAGAATACACCAAGGAAGACATACAACCTTATTATGTTCGTCGCTTCAAGCATGATATATCCGATGAACGTATCCGTAGTCAGTTTCAAACCCGTGAAGTAAAGAGTATTCCCGTACAACTCACTTCAGAGGAAGAAGACATTTTAAGCCTCCAGCATACACGTTTCCGTTCACTGCATGACGAGCAGAAGAATGATGCATTGTTTGCCTTAACCGTGTTTAAGAGTTATCTATCCTCTCCTGTCGCTGCACTCAGAACCTTGGAGGAACGTTCAAAAAAAGATGACAGTGACGAACTCATGCAATTGACTGAGCAGGTAAGATCATTGGTCGATAGAAAAGAAGATAGCCGATACGATGCTTTTAAAGCTAAGTTAGCAGAATTGTGGAAAGCAAACCCCAAGGAACGAATTGTTATTTTCACAGAACGTATTGCAACCATGGAGTATCTGCAAAAACGCATTTGCAGTGAGTTTAAACTGACTGCCGAACAAGTAGTACGTTTCGATGGTTCACTTTCAGATACCGAACAAGAGGAAATGGTGAGCGACTTTGCAAAAGAAGACAGCAAGGTAAAAGTCTTTATCTCGAGCGACAGCGGCTCACAAGGTGTCAACCTCCACTATTTCTGTCATATCATGTTCAACTATGACATTCCTTGGAGCTTAATAACATTGGAGCAGCGTAATGGCCGTATTGACAGATATGGCCAGAAACAAACACCTGTCATCTACTATATGGTTGCCCAAAGTGATAATACAGATTTACGTTCTGATTTCACGATTATAGACAAACTCAGAGCGAAAGAACAAGAAGTTCACGATACACTGGGGGATGCTATGAGTGTAATGGAACTTTATAATGTTCAGAAGGAAGAAGAAGAAATTAAGAAAGCTATCATGACGGGTGATACAGAGGTTCTTGAACCTTCTGCAACTCGTCGCCGTGCCCGTGGCGGTTTTAAGAAAGCCGATGCTGTAGTTACGACTCCTGCAACAGAACGTTTGTCAAGTAATATTTACGAAAGAAGATTCTCTTTATATCCCGATGATTTAAGTTACTATAAAGACTTGTTTGCAGAGCTTGAGGCTGTTGGTAGCATACATCACGGTGATGTTGTGCTTCATGAGGATGCAACTGTTCCTTATGTTGAAGTGAAAAACAACGAGGAGTTAAGAGATGTACTTTACGACATACCTAAAGAAGCTTTTCCTCGTGATAATATATTCCGTTTAACAATGGATAAGGCATGGCTGAATAAAAGTATTGCTGAGTCACGAAAGAGCACCACAAGTGAGTGGAGTAAATTCTTACCACTGTATGACATTCACCCTATTATCAATTATTTGCTAACAAAATTTACAGCATCGCTCCCGAAGACACAGGCCATGTGTGTGCGCAGTACAACTCTGCCACAAGGGATGAGTTATTATCTGTTCTATGGAAGTCATGGAAACGGATTGGGGCAGAATTTAGTGAGCAAATTCTTTATTGTTCCGTTAGATAAAGAAGGAGCTTTGCGTGAACGTCCCTCATCACTCTATGACTTTACTCAAAAGTATCCTATACTGACACAATTCATGCAGGGCTCGACTGATGAAGACATAAAAGTGATTGAGTCAAATCTAAAGAATGCAATAGATGAAGGATTAGTGAAGTATATGTACGATGCTCAAGCCAAAGTTGGTGATGAAATGGAGAAACAACTCAATGCATATAAAGAGAAACTAAAACTTTGGGCTAATACCGCCAACACACTTTTCCCGGATGAGGATGTCACCCTGACACGTCAGAATTTATACAAAAAAGAGCAAGAAGAGATTCATAAAATTACCGACCAATCAAGTCAATTTTATCAGGACCTGTTCTCTCTTGATAATGCAGAACCATATATGCGCCTTTTGGCCGTATTTCATAATCTTTGATAGTTATGGCAGATAATATAACATACAGGTTTATACAGAACGTGGGAGACTACTTCCCCTCAGGTTATTTCACTGATGATTTTATAAACAAAGTACAAAGTTGTGCAGGATACAGTGCTGATGATATGAAAGCACTGTGTAGTCCTTATGTACAGATACGTGGAGAATACGAAGAATATAAAAATTTCATTATCAATGCGAACGCCCGTAAAGAAGATGAAATTAAGCATACACATGACTGGCATACCATGCTTTTGAAAAAGCTTGGTTACGATACAAAGAATGCCTATCAAGAACCTTACGTCGTGAAAGAGGGAGGTCCTGACGCACCTACAGAGATTATCCCTGTGCGCCACATCATTCGCAGCGGTGACCAAATTTCCATGCTTATCATGGAGATGCAAAACTTGATAACGGTAAACGATACAGAACCGGACGGTCTGTTCAAACAACAATATGAAGATGAACGTGCTTCTAACGAGCAACGATATTATGCAGGACAATGGAGACAAGTAATTCCGTCCCGATTCCTTGATCGTGAGAAGTATCGTTTTTCTCCAGCCATTATCAACAAAGCAATTACACAGATTTTCCTGATGCCGGAAGATAGTCGTCCTCACTATATTCTGATGCTGGCAGGTAATACGGTTTTCCTTTTCGACCAGGAAAAATGGGCCAGAGGTTCATATCTACAGCTCTCCCTTGACGAACTATATTTTCAAGCTCAAATAAAGAACTATCGACTTCACTATGCCCTCTTCCATCTGCTGTGCTGCAAAGAGACACTTGCGGCGTATGGTCAGACGGTTTTGATGGATACACTTATTGAAGAAAGCTATAAGAATGCTTACGAGGTAACCAAGGATCTAAAGGAAGGGGTAATCTTTGCCGTTGAGACCTTAGCAAACGAAGCACTCTATTATATGCATCATGTGGCAAACAAACCTTTCGGTAAATATATTCAGGAGACAGATTCTTATGATGAAACCGACGATGATTTTGAGGCAGAAGTTAAAGACGACTGTCTGACCATTGTCTATCGTTTGCTTTTCCTTTTCTATGCAGAAAGTCGTGAAGAACTGGAAATTCTGCCTACTGGAGATGAGGTGTATAAGCAGGGATATTCTCTTGAATCATTAAGAGACCTCGAAATGATGCGCCTTAACTCTCAGTCCAGTCGCGATGGTTATTTCTTTGATGATAGTATACACCATCTGTTCTCTTTGCTTGCAAAAGGTCATCATGTTGATCTGTCACCATCGAACAATAAAAGCTTCCGGGTACGTCCCATTGATTCTCCTCTATTTAACGATAAGAATCTACATCATTTGGGAGATGTAAAAATCAGAAATATCAAATGGCAGGAGATAATCCGTGCGCTCTCCCTGTCAAAGAAAAAGAATTATTGTGGCCGAATCAGTTATGCAAACTTAGGTGTAAACCAATTAGGCAGTGTGTACGAGAGCCTGCTTGCTTATCGTGGTTTCTATGCAGAAGAAGATTATATTGAAGTACACAAGGCTAATGAGCCACAGGATGGAACATTCCTTGTTCCTTATAGCCGCATGAGCGATTTTGACATCTCAGAGGTTCTTTGTAATCAAGAGGGCGAACCGATTATCCTACCCAAGGGAACGTTTGTATATCGGTTAAATGGTCGTGACCGCCAGAAGTCGGCCAGTTACTATACGCCGGAAGTGCTTACCCGCAGTACAGTAAAATACACACTGAAGTCAATTATCGATGAGGTCCGCGAAAACAAGCGCCGTGCTACTGAATTGCTGGAACTAAAGATTTTGGAACCGGCCATGGGTGCTGCTGCTTTTCAGAATGAGGTTATCAACCAATTGTCCGAAGCCTATCTGCTTCATCAGCAACGTCAGCTACGGGAAAAAGGAATCCACAACTGGCGTATTGCCCCAGACCATTACCGTGATGAATTGCAAAAGGTAAAGGCTTACATTGCAACTCATAATGTTTATGGAGTGGACTTAAACCCGACTGCAATCGAGTTGGGTAAGCTATCTCTTTGGCTTAACGTCATCCATAAGGATATGGAAACTCCCTTCTTTGCTAATCGGCTTACAGTTGGTAACGCCGTGATTGGCGCCTGGCTGAAAGTTTATAGCAAGAACCAGTTCTATGGCATATCCGACCGTTACGGTTCCAAATTAAAACCTAACAAGTGGTGGGAATGTGCTCCACATAAGGTGAAATTCTTCAAGAACAGTGTAAATCGTTCGGTGAACGAAGTGTATCATTTTCTTTTACCTGATGCCAATATGCTGGGCGTACGCAGCATCAAGGAACAAAAAAAACTATACCCTAATGAAGACCGACGCATGACAACTATTCTGAAAGACTGGACAGCTCCTATTAGTGCACATGAGTTTCAGATACTACAGCGTATTTCAGCAAAGATTGACATCTTACTGAAAGAATATTTTATAGACCAGCTTACTATTGAGAAGTATACCAACAACCGTAAGGAGGTGTGGGATGGTATTGACCATTCAGCGCAAGAATCGTTATTTAAAAATGAAGAACAAGCTGATAGCTATGCTCAGAAACAAAAACTGTTTGACACCCGCTATGGTCACAACAATGCTTATCGCAAGCTCAAACTTGTGATGGACTATTGGTGTGCTCTTTGGTTTTGGAGTTATGACGATACTATATCACTGCCTACCCGTGAAGAATATTGGAAAGATATCGAAGCTCTTTTGGCTGTTGATAATGACCGACTAGATCGCCGTACACGTTTGGCCTTGGAGCGTACAGGAAAAGGTATGTTAGCTGAAGATGATACAGAGTTTAATCGAATTACAGACGAAGAAGCTCAGATTGTGGCTCGTACCCAAGAAGAACTTCTCACTGAGGCTCGTGGAAGCCGTTCTCTTTTTGCTGACGATGACCCTATGCGATTCAAAATAGTAGCTCGTCTGTCAGAACGTTATCATTTCTTCCACCCGATGCTGGAGTTCCTTGAAGTATTCTGGCTACGCGATGGATTTGACATTATTTGTGGTAACCCACCATGGCTGAAGTTGGAATTTGATGAACAAGGCATTATCTCAGAAAAATATCCAGAAATAGCTATCCGTAAGATTTCTGCACCTCAAGCCAGAACTATGCGAGAAAATTTCTTTACCGCATCACCTCTACTCAAAAAACTCTATAATGATGAAGAACTAGAAAATGCCGGTTCTGCAGCATTTACGAATGCATATTGCAACTATCCGTTATTGGAAGGTCAACAGACCAATCTTTATAAATGCGTTCTGGAGAATGGCTTTACAATGTTGTCTGATAAAGGTTACATGGGATTACTACACCCTGAAGGAGTGTACGATGACCCGAATGGTCAGCCCTTACGTAAAGATTTATACAGACGTTTAAGATATCATTTTCAATATCAAAATGCTTTTAATTTATTTCCAATAGGTCATCGAGAAAAATATGGAACAAGTATTTATGGTGGATATCAAGATATTAGTTTTTATAGTATTAATAATCTTTTTACCCCACAGACTATCGATTCTTGTTTCGCACACAATGGATATGGTATTTGCGGAGGAATAAAAATTAATGGAGAGTGGAACACAGCTGGTCATCATGATCGTATTGTTCACATTACAGAAAAAGAATTGAAGGTCATGGCTGATACATTTGAACAGGGAGCAGAGGCACAGTCTGCCAAACTTGTTTCTATTCATACCACCCAAACAATGGAGATTTTAAAAGCTTTTGCCGCATTTCCTAAACACGTTGGAGAATTTAAGCCTAACATACAAGAATGCTATCACGAAACAGGCGCAGTAGATTCTGGCATTATTAAACGTGAAACATTCTATCCTAATGTAGATAATTATGAGATGGTGTACAATGGGCCACAAATATATGTAAGTAATCCTAGTTATAAAACACCAAAATCTATCTGCAATACAAAAGCCGATTATGATACCATTGACCTAACATCTGTTTCTGCGGAATATATAGCTAGATCCAATTATAGACCTATTATGCCGTTAGCTGAATACAAGAAGCAAGTACAAGGGTTTTATATTGGCCAAGATAGTATGGGTAATGCAACGTATGATAACTGGATTGATTATTATAAAGTAGGATTTCGTAAAATGATTAACCTTTCGGGTGAAAGGTCGTTGATATGTGCTGTCCTGCCACGCAGGACAGCACATATCAACGGTGTTATCTCTGCTACTGAAAGTAGCAGAGATAACACCGTGGATATGGCTGCGCTTTGTGCATCATTACCACTAGATTTCTTTATGAAAACTATTGCCGCACAAAATCTGACTTCAGTTCGTATGCAGGGATTTCCTCTTGGAGTTGATAAGAAATACAATTCTGCACTTCGTTCAAGATGCCTCCGTCTAAATTGCGTTACCAACCATTATGCCGAGCTTTGGCAGGAAGTATGGAATCCCGCATATAGAGAAGAGACCTGGAGTATAAATGACCCACGTCTCGCACCATGGGATACTCTTACAGAGCAATGGAATCACGACATTCCATTGCGTAATTACTTCGCGCGTCGTCAGGCACTTGTAGAGATTGACGTGGTTGCAGCAATGGCTCTTGGGCTTACTCTTGATGAACTAATCATGATGTACAAAATTCAGTTCCCAGTATTGCAACAAAATGAACAGGACACATGGTATGATGTTAACGGACAAATTGTTTTTACATGCTCAAAAGGACTGACTGGTGTAGGTCTTGATCGTAAAGGAACGCCAAGATCAGGTATTTTAGGCTGGGAAGATATTCGAGGAGAAGCTATTTCCGATGAACATGGTAATTTCATCGGCTATCAAGGCACAACTCCAACTTATACTCATACTATCGATTCTGACAAAAGCGAACTCTACGGTGGACAGAAACAAACTTTCGTTGCACCATATACCAAGTGCGATCGTATTGCTGACTATCGTACAGCATGGGCACATTTTGAAAAGATATTTAACAAGTAAAATATGGCAGATTTTAAAGAACTGATAGATAGTATAAGAAAAGAACAAGTAACATTGTTTTTGGGGTCTGGCTTTTCTCGTAAAGCTGGAGCCCCAATGGCTAATGCTATTGTGACATCCTTGAAAGAGTCTATGCCTGTTGACATAAAAGATGATTTTCGAGATGAGACACATTTAGACTTGATTTCTGAAGAGTATGAACAGATTTATGGTCGAGAATCATTGATAAACAAGTTAGAGGAAATCTTCAAATTTATGCCGACTGATACTTCGGATCACACATGTTTAACTAAAATACCACATATACGACATATTATAACCACAAACTATGACACATTAATTGAAGACGCTTTTGGCCCAGATAATTGTTATGTGGTTAGGACAACTGATGATTGTGTTAATTTGCCAAAAGACAAGACAATCATATATAAGATACATGGTGATTTTACGAAAAAAGACAATATAATACTAACTAAACAAGATTACACTAACTTCTTTAGCAGTAACAACGAACCTCTTCTTTGGAAGTATATACAGAGTCATATACTAACAAATGATATGTTGTTTATAGGTTATAGCCTTGAAGATAGTAATATCTTTACGCTAATTCAAGAGATACGCAAGCAGGTTAAAGTTGATACAAGAAAATATTTTCTCATTGCTCCAGGACTTTACCATCATAAGATTGAAAGACTAGCAAAAACGAAAATTAAATACTTTAATGCTAAAGCAGAGGACTTATTTTCTGTCTTATTTGAAACATTAAACAAGAAGATAAAATCGGATTATCAAAGAAAGTATATATGCTTGGATACTTTTAGACGATATAGTAATCAGCACTTTTTGCAGCCAATAGTAGAAGAAGGTCAAAAAGAAAATAAGATTATTAGATTTGACTCTACTGGAAAAACAGATGTGAAGATTAATGTTTCCGGACTATCAAAGGAAGTAGCAGAAACCATAATGAGTCAAGATACCACATTATACAATTCATTTTTACCAAGAACACATATCCCTGCATATATGATAACTCAGGATATGATGAAGGAGTTAAATATAAGCATTAACGGCCTTACTATTGCTGATTATGATGATTGTAAAAATCTATTCATCTCTCCTACCGTGGAGACAATAAAGACAATCATTACAATACCTAGCATAAAGTTCAAGGAGAAGATAAAATTACAAAGATATAATCCTAACAAGGAGCAAGTATGTCTTTTACTGGAAACTGAACCATATACCTTCAAGTTAGTTTTCTCCTTCTTGCCGAATAAGGTTCTGAATTGCACTTGCAATGTCAATTTAAAGGAGAATTGTAAAAAGCTCCAAGAAGCTATTAAATGGATGGATTTCGTCATTGCTCTATGGAGCCAGGAGGAATTTATCATAAAAGCATTTGACAAGGTTCCTATCCGATTTCCGAAAACGAGTCTTCATGAACTAAAACAGTTCAAAAAAATAAAGAAATACTACGAAAACACAAGTGACATAGAGGACTTGTATAACGTTGAATTTGAAACCATCGAAACTTACTCTGAGGATAATTTTCAAATAAGTGAATTGTTAATTCATTCACATCATGAGCATAACCTTAGAGAGAATATGCTTGGTCAAGAATGTACAGTGGAAGTGGGACAAGAACAAGAAGGCGTATGGGATGAAATTAAAGTTGGAGAAACGAAATATAGCCTTGCTTTAACTCAATCCTCATTGGAACAAATAGTTTTTAATGGTCAAAAATTCAATATAAAGAATAAAAACACTATAATACCACAATGCCAAATACTTGAGATTCAAAAAGAAAATGGCAAGATGAGACAAATTACATTCAAGATTCTATCAGAATATGTATTTATAAAATATACGAACCGAGCATTAACTGAATTTGAGGAGTTTAGCAATTTGAAAAAATAAGTTAGTAATGGAAGCAGCATACTATAATCTATTATACGACGTTTTAAAAGGATACGACCATTGCACCCCTAGTAAAATTGTTAGTCTTAGAAACAACCAAATATTTGTTTTTGGGACGAATAAATATGGTTCGCAAAAACATGGCGCTGCAGGACTAGCTGCAAAAAGTTTTGGAGCTCAGGTTGGCATTACAAATGGTCCAACAGGAATGTGTTATGCGCTACCAACAATGGGGGTCGATATTCACATACTTGGAAAAGCTATATTACAATTTGAACAATTCGCACGTAATAATAGAGATAAAACATTTCTTGTTACACCTATTGGATGTGGCCATGCTGGTTTCAATGTAGAAGATGTCGCTCCTTTCTTTAAAGGATGTATTGCGTTGAAAAATGTCATGTTGCCTGAGCAATTCCTTTGTTTCTTCAGAAAAGAATGTATTGAAAAGTTACACATCAAAGAAACCAACAGTGCTAACAATAATCAAGAGGTAGATTACTATCTCCTCTATGACGAATCGGTACATCCTGTACTAAAATATCTCGAAGCACACTCAATTCCATTCTCAAAAGACGGTGGATTCTCACTTGTAGATGAGAATGACAATGTCATAGCAGAAGCAGAGTTGTGCATCGAATCAGAAAAGATTGTATTTTACCCTTACGACCAAAATAGCGAAAAGACTTTGGTTGCAGCGGGTTATACGATCATGTCTGTTAATGAATACCTCACTTCTAAATCTTAAGTCATAATATGTCTGTTAGATTAAATAAAGTATGTAGAGAGCTTAATATAGGATTCCAAACAATAAGTGAATTCTTATCAAGCAAGGGCTTTGAAATAGAGCTTAACCCTAACTTCAAACTTACTGACGAACAAGCATCTCTTGTTTACAAGCATTTTAGCGACAAGGAATATATACCTCGTCCTAAACCAATTGTACCAATAAACAACAGTTCGTCTTCAGATATCACTAAAATATCCCCACTCGAAGATTATGATTGGGAGCAATTTGAAGAGTCTTTGACAGAGGAATCATCAGAAGATTCTTCATCCTCTTCTTCTTTTCATAAACATGATATAGTTAGTGCGATAGTTATTTCTCTTAATAGAAGGGAGATTGTCGTAAATCTAGGTCATAAGATAAACGCAATTATTCCTGCAAGTGAGTTAAAATATAATCCAGACTTAAAGGTTGGTGATCAAATTGATGTCTATATTGAGGAAAATGGAAATAACCATGGACAGTTTGTGGTCTCACATAGAAAGGCGAGATTAAGCAAAGCATGGGATAAGATAAATGAAGTATACAATAGCAACGAGACCATTAAAGTCTATGTAAAAAGCCGCACAAAAGGCGGTCTGATTGTGGACGCATTGGGTATGGAGGCATTCCTTCCCGGTTCCCAGATAGACATCGTTAAGGTGTTTGACTATGATAGCTATATCGGGAAGACTCTCGATGTAAAAGTTATCAAAATCAATACTGAATACAAGAACGTAGTTGTCAGTCATAAAGAGGTTGTTTCTGAGAATCTGCAGAAAAGGTCAACGGACAAGACTTTGCTAAAAGATATTTGGCAGAAGCACACAGAAGTTCAAGAACACATATTACGTCAAAGAACTGAACCTATCAGTATTGTCCCTTCATTGACAACCATCGTCAACGAAAAACTTCATGTCAGAATAGACACTTCGGACAATACAGATTTCCTGAAGTCGAGAATTATGGATTCTCTTGCCATCTCTGATCAGGATTGCCATTTTGATGATGGCTATGTTTTTGCTCCGTATAAAAACTGGAGCAAATTAGATGAGCGCGAGAAATCCAGAATCAGCACACAGGCAAACAAGGAATATATTTCTTTCTCTTATTATCCAGTAATTGACGGCAAGATAACTGATAGCAAAGCTCAGTTTACCGGTGTCAGAGAATTACTTGATAAACTGGAAATCGAATACGATTTTGATAAGAAGCGACGTTTGCAAATTTCAATCAACGAACTTCAACGTCTTAAAGACAATGAAGATTTCCAGAATTTACAGGTTTCACTTCCTGATGAAGCATCTGCTATTATACAGACATATCCAAGTATATTGTACTACTTGGAAAGAGTGTGTCCAAATCATAATTTCAAGAATATCGAAGTATTTAAAGATACCTCTCAATTATTAGGCGGAGTTTCAATAAACAAGCAGCTTGTTGTCGAAGGAGGCTTCTTTAACAAGGATACGCTCACTCAGTTGGAAGAATTGTTCGAGCTTAGAATGTGCAAACTGGAATATGAGTTTAAGATAGACAAATCCGCCATTGGTCAATATGACTGGAAGAAGAACAAGTTTGGACTTCCTATATCTGAACAAGGTACGATTCTATTCCGGAAGAATGTGAAGCTTTCGGTTACCGACATCTTTGAAGATGATGATATCGACGTTTTAGATGAAAGTCAGGAGGAGCCCCCAATATATACCGACTCCTTAGCTTTTAACAGTCAAGATACTACAGATATACACTTCGAGTACACTTTGGACTGCCAAATCATAAACCGGATATTTGGAAAGGGGAATTATAGAGTTATCCCTCGTTTCTTCTATAAGTACAAAGAAAACAGAAACTGGGCAACTACAGAGGAATTAGACCGTTTCAATGATCAGATACATACCGAACTTAAAGGGAAAGTCGGTATTGAGAAGAATGGCTCTTCAATTGGTATTGACTTCAAGTGGAAAGAAAATAGCTTGCCAGAGATTCTTACCCAACTCAGTAGAGAATACGGATTCATAGACTTTAGTCTATTCAAGAAGGGTCATAAATGCAACTTTGATATTAAGTACAAAAAAGCGGAGCTTACAAACATCATGGAAGAACTGCATGATTCATTTGATAAGCTTAATGTGGAACTAGTAAAGAAAGGTACCGAACTTTCGTTCTTTAGGGAATTTGACAATCTTGAAGAACTTATAGCATTCAGACCACAACTTCAAAATAAGCTCAATTCATTTGACGCAAACCGCTACAAGTGTATAATCAACGACATACCTGCAGGCTACGTCAAGTTATTATACTATTACGACAAGAAGAGCCATGATGAGGAAAGAGTCGATGCTATAAGGGAATTGAAAGGCGCAGATTTCTCTATTGGTGATTTACCAATCGGTAAGCTGATTCGAATTTCCAACTATCCTGAAATCGTTATTGATATATCGGGTGATAATTATGAGGTCACAAAACAGTTGATAGAAGAAACCCAGGTGTCTTCTATTACACCTGATTTGTCTGGTGATCTTGAAAAGCTTGCCCGTCTTAAAGAATCATTGAATAGAATCGTCCAAGGACGAGATGTTGAAAATGTTTCTTTAGGTGATTTTATCTTTGATGCCTCAAAAGCAGGAGGAATCAAAGATTTTGAAGAATCAATAAGACTGGAAGAACAGGAAATAAGCAAGCATATCCTAAATGGCAAGATAGACAAAAATCAACCGCAGAAGACAGCAATAGCAAAAGCATTGTTGGCTCCTGACCTCGCCCTTATCCAAGGACCTCCGGGAACTGGAAAATCTACTGCCATCGCAGAATTGATTTGGCAGCATACAAGAAAATATCCTGATAAAAGAATACTTCTTACATCAGAAACAAACCTTGCCGTGGATAACGCGATTGACCGTGTGGTAAATCCATATCATAATCTCATTAAACCTATTCGTATTGGTGATGAGTCCCGTCTTGAAACAGAAGGTCTGCAATTCTCATATTCTGCTATGTACCGTTGGGCAAAAGGCGAAGATTGGAATGCAAAGAAGAAAAATGCTTCAATCAACGATGATGATGACGATGAGGAAAATGACGTTTACACTGATATGGATTCCATTTATGAAGCTCCAGAAAAACTGATACTTCTAAACTGGATGGAAAATATCGGTCGTCGATTGGATTCCGATAAAATGCCTTCTGTAGCTCAAGAGCTTTGGAAGGATTTGCTGGAAAATCCAACTTCAGAGCTGAAGAACTTGTTTTTTGACAACTATATTAAGAACTGCAACGTTATCGGTGCTACATGTAGTTCTATTGGTCAAAAAAACATTATTATGTCTGAATCTATCGAGAATACTGGTAAGAGAAACAGCTTTGTCCCTACCAAATTTTATCGCATATATAGACAGATCTTCGCCGACAAGGAGGGTGTATATAACCCCAAAATATATTTTGATATGGTAATTCAGGATGAGTCAAGTAAAGCAACTCCTGCTGAATTGTCTCTGCCGTTAATATACGGTAAGAAGAATGTGATAATTGGCGACCATAGGCAGTTACCTCCTATGCTTTCAAGAGAATCGTTCATCAACTCATTTGATTATCTTATCAAGAGAGAGAAGAACGATGATGAACGTCAGAAGATGAAAGAACTAAGGAGCTACGTTCTTAAGAATTTCAAAACTCTTGAAATCAGCCACTTCGAACGTTTGTTCACCCAGATTGACGACAACCTGAAGGGTGTTTTCAACTATCAATTTCGTATGCATCCGGCTATCAATGACGTTATTAAACAATTCTACAAAGATGAAGGTGGCTTGGAATGTGGTCTTACTACCCCTATTGATTTAGGTGTCGATGACCCTGACTATATTAATAATGGCGCATCAAGATACCATGGCATCACTGCTGGTCCAATCAATCCTGAGACCCACGTTTTATGGATTGATTCGTCAAGTCCAGAGATGCTTGATGGTACATCTCGTGTGAATTATGGAGAAGTTGCAATCATAAAGAAGTTGCTGACAGATTTCAACGAATCTGAATCATTTCATAACTACGTAGATAGTTGGGATAGTGTTGAAGATAAACAGATTGGTCTCATTTCTTTCTACGGCAAACAGCTACGCCTGTTAAAAGATATGACAAGAGAATTTGACAGCTCGCAAATTCCTGTCAGAGTTAGTACGGTGGATAGATTCCAAGGTATGGAGAGGAACATTATTATTGTATCAATGGTGAGAAGCCATTGCATACAGAATGGAAAAAATCAGAAACCTAATTTTGAACGTTATCCAGTGGATGGATTCCCCAAACAGGAAGACTTAGGTTTTGCTCAATCCCCTAACCGTTTGAATGTCGCACTTTCACGTGCGAAAAGATTGCTTATAATTGTTGGAGATAGCAAATTATTCAGAACCAAGGATATATATGAAAATGTATATCAGACTATTGCTGACCCTAACAACAAATATGGAAAAATAATAACCGCAAGTGAATATGGACTATAATAAGATTCTGCAAGAAGGAAATCTCATATACTCTTCATGCCCATCTGACGACAAGTTCAGAGAGTGGAGATTAAGTAAGACCATATGCAGTGTGGTCTACTATATAACATACGAACTGTCAAAACTGGATAAAGTTATACTGCTTACATTGCAATACAATGGAAAGTTGTATGAAAATCAGCTTGCACGCATCTTAGGATTCAATGTAGAAGACGATTTTGATTCTACTCCTAAAAGATATGCAGACCAGGGAGAAAAGGACATATTTAATGGCATCCTCTCCCAACTGACTACTTTCGGGCTGATAAATATATCTGAAAAAGAGGTATCGTTGTCACCTCTCGGTAAATTGGCACTGAAGAAAGGTGTTAAACACTCTTTCCATCGTGGTGTTATGGCTTTGATGCAATGTTTTGACATCGCACAGAAAGAGTCCTCAGAATACAAGATGTTCCCATTCCGTGATGCACTTGGAGTAACATCCTCCATACAGGGAAAATCTGACCTCCCATACGACGATTTTAACCATGATGGTATTGAGGAAGAACTCTATGATACCTCCTCTGAGCTCATAGCACGTCTTTCACTTCAATGCAGTGCAGACGTAAATATCTGCCGTGCAGAAGAATTAATAGAGTCTCGAATGAGTGAGATTCATGTTGATTTTAGACTGTATGAATATGAGAATGCTAAATATCCGTTTGTTTTCTACAACAATGAATTTTCTGAAGCGACTAATCTTCTTATGCATCAAGAATGCAATAATGATTACATTAACCAGAAAATCCATATCGGTGAATATTTGCATCTTGTTAGAGAAAGTCATAAAGAATTGAACTATGTTTCAATGATGCCATACATAGACGTATGGAATCTTAATGACTTCCTTGAAAGCGAGCATCTGAACTGGAAAGACCAAGAACTATTTGCTGAAATTGCGAAACAGGCAAATGGTTCCCATTGGAATACCATATCTGTTGTTTCCCCAACAGATGCCCTTAAACTGTATCTGGAGAATTATACAGATTCCTTGGACTGGATAGCTCTGTCATCACGCTATGATGATGATTTCATCGTTGAGACCGCTACTAGATATCCTTGGGATTTTGAAAGTCTGTCGGCAAACAGAAGTATTGATTTCGTCAAGCGTCTCATTGTCATCCCTAAGCTCCATGAAGGTGTAGACTGGGATTGGGAATCTATTTTGGAAAGACTTGATGATGAGTTTGTACTTGAAACCATAAATTTTATTCCATACGATATGTACTCTGTAACAGAGAAATACATATCTAAGTATAATTCGATAATAGCAAAATTCCCTGAGAGAAAATGGAACTGGGAATATATTTCGACAAATGCTGGTCTTGACTATGTATTACAGAATATCAATGCGTTTGCAAAAGATATTCATCTGGACGTAATTATGTCAAGGGCATTTACCTCTGTGGAATGGGCAGAAGCATATTGCAACTCAAGCGAATTTGCTTTTGCTGTAATTGAAAAAAAAGAATGGTTGCAGAATAGGTATAATGCAAATTCTGCTGATTACATTTGGACAATTAAAGTTATTGATTGGCATGAGAAACTAGGCTTTATTTCATGGAAGTCGGTTAACAATTCTGATGGATTTGAATGCAATAAAGGAGTCGTTTGGAATAGTACGACATTTGAAAAATATCACGATAAGGAGTTCTCTGTAAAAGGTTTAAACCATATCACATCATCTATTACAGAGGTAAGGATAATTGACATTTATCCTGATTTCAAATGGGTCTGGTCTATTCTCTCTGCGCGTGACATCGTTGTTTCTGACATTGAATTTATCAAGCAGCATTTAGCTTTCATCACTTACTCTAAGGCTATTCCGTTAATAGCAGCAGAAAACCTATCTCAGCTGTATGCAATAGATGAATTCAAACAGTTAGTTACAGAACAGGGTGCTTGGAATAAATTAACAGCTCATATTGAGAAGAAAACCATTCTGCAAAATATAAGCGACTCAAATTGGGACTGGAGTATTATAACTCAGAATTTCTGTGATACGCTTAATTTTGCGGCTCTCTCTAAACTGAATGTTTTAGATCGTCTTGATTGGGATTACATCTCAAAGAATGCAGATATTGATAAAATCAAGAAGAATCTTGATAATTACGAAGACAAATGGAAATGGGCTACATTAACCACTCGTCTTGATCATGATTTTATTGTAGAGAACCTTCCTGAATACTACCTACTTTGGGATTGGGAATATATAATAGAATCTGTTCTTACTGAAGAAGACCTTGCAAAATCTGAATTAAGAATACAGATTGCAATCATTCTGTCAATGCTCGAAAAAGAAGTTAGAGCTTCTATTTGGAGCAAGCTTACAGCTCGATATTCAACAAATGATATTCTGGAAATAAACAGAAATAATTCCCTGCTGATAAATAAACAAGTTTCTTATGAATGGGATTATTCTGATTTATATAACAGAAGTGATTTTGATATTGATGGATATTTAAAGTCATATCAAGAATTTGGTATTCCTGTAGACTGGGATGCTCTTTCTGCCTCCAAATCTTTGAATAAAATTCTTTTTTGGAACAAGAAAGTTATCAAAGATTTTTTCGTATGGGAGAATGTGGTACTTGAAATCCTAGGTAACGAGGATTTCCATTGGAATTTCCAGTATCTATCTACCCTCTCATCAATTAACTGGTGCGATAATATTCTTAGAGTACGCAGTGAAGAATGGGACTGGAATTATCTTTCAGAAAACAGCAAATGTTTTAGTTATAATAGTAAGAAGCCAAATGAGATACTAAAGCACATTGAGAAATTCTCTGCATATCTTGATTTTGCCATTCTCTCAAAACGACATGATGTCAAGCTGACACTACGAATGCTTACATCATTGATTGAGGAGAAATGGGATTGGAAAGAAATATCTTCTAATAGAGGATTTGAATTATCTGCTGAGTTCGTCACCGAACATGATAACCTTTCGTGGGATTGGTATAAATTGACATCAAGAAGCGACTGCCAATTTACCATAGAATATATCAAAGAACATAAAAACAGAAACTGGGACTGGTCTGCTCTTTCAAGAAGGAACGACCTCAATCTTAATGCCGATATTGTAATTTCTCTGATAGATAAAGAATGGGACTGGAAGGAAATCTTACGCAGAAAAGACATTGAATTTACGGAAGAGCATATTTCTAAGTTGGCCCATATTGATTTAGACTGGAAAGAGTTCAGCCGTAGAAAAGACTTCTTCCCGACTATGAACACTTTGAACATCCTAAAGGATAAAGATCTCGATTGGACTGACATTTCACGAAGAATGGAATTACAGTATAATGTAATTCTGTTCTACAAGCATAAATTAAACTGGTCAATTCTCACCAATAGTACTCATATTGATAAATCCAATCCCAAGACCCTTGAAACATTCAAAGAATATCTTGACTGGGATGTAATATCGCACTCTCCTGATTTTAATCCAACAAACGAGAATTTGCAAAAATTCAAAGATAATGTTAATTGGACCATTATATGCAAAAGGTCAGATTTTGTTGTTGACGAAATGACATTATCTTTATTTGAGGATAAAATCGATTGGAAGAGAATCTCTCAAAGTAGTACCATCGCCTTTACTCAAAGTCTGATTGATAGATTCAAAGGTCGTTGGGACTGGGTTGCTTTGGCTGAGAATCCTGCATTCAGAACCTCTGGCGTTGATAAATCATATAAGAGTGAATTGAATTTGATGGAGTTCTATAATACTCTTAAATCGACGGGTTATAGAAGGCCATTCATATATCACTTTACGCACATGTTCAATGCGATAGAAGTGATTAGGTCTCGAAAAATACTCAGTCGTAACAGAGCAACAGAACTTGGTCTACTAAAATATGATGCTGCAGGCTCAGTTGTTCATAGGTCTGCTAAAGCACATCCATATGCTCGATTCTATTTTAGAACTGGAACTCAAACACAGTTCTACAATGAATGTTTGGGAAAACAGAAAGGTTCCAAGTACTACGGACGTGCAGAGGATAATGGTTTGCCTATGTGTCCGATGCCAGTATTCTTTAAGTTCGACCTTCAGGAAGTATTGGCAAAACATTCTAATTTATGTTATTACAGTACTGGGAACTTGCAAACTAATTGGGCTCGAATATATAAGGTGATAGATGACCCTCATAATATAGATGCCGTCCACCTGTACAGTAGTCAATGGAGTAGAGAAGTCCAAGAAAAGAAGCAACAAGAATTTCTTATAAAAAATGAGTTTGATTTTTCTGAACTTAAGGATTATCAAATTATCTGCTATGACCAGGAAGAAACGGAAATACTAAAGTCTATATTCTGCGACGACCCAATCTGTGAACATATATATAGCATCTATGACTCTGAAGATGTATTCGAGCATGAGAACCCGCCATTGAAGTTTGAAAAGTCAGATGAACTTCTTAAGATAACAACAAGCTACAGCGGTGACTATATGTTCCAGATTGAAAGCGCTCAGATTAACAAAATCAGGGTGTTCAATCCTGCGTCTCAAATAAAAGCGGTAAAAAGCCATGTGATGCAGATACGAGATAACGTATCTGTAGAATGTGGCGATACTGAATTTGAGGTTTACTATGTTAATATGAGTCCGCGCGCTCGTTCACCGCGATGGCTGGTTTACAAATATTCTCCCAATAAAGCTGAAACCAAAAACACAGGCTCAACTGTTATTGAAAACTTTTTGGGTATTAGCCTTGATGATGACTATTCACCAAAGGAAATGATTACTGCACTTGAACTTATAATGCCAAAACTGGAAGAGCTCTATAATACTCGTGTTAGGCATTATGTGGTCAAGAAGCATACCCTGTTAGTATGCGAACAATTTGAAAAGTACGCCTTCGCCTTTGACAATAAGTGTATGAACATGGACCTTATGCGCCTTGTGCTGGCAATACACGATATAGGCAAGGCTATAGACCGTTCAACCCAGCATGAACATACTCTTTCATTGGTTCGTGAACTATGGGAAAACACTCCTTTTAACAAGCATGAACTCTACCTTGTAGAAGTACTGCTGAGAGACGATCATTTAGGCTCGTACTTCCAGAACAAATATGACTTGTCAGATTTGAAGGAAGAAATTGTTGCTGATGCGACAGAGCTAAAAATGTCTCCATCAATTCTTCTCCAATATAAAATGATATTATATCAATGTGACATAGCTTCTTATACAAAAGATGCGGGTGGATTAAAATATCTGGAACACATGTTTGTGTATGAAAACGGAGAAAAAGCATTTGATGAGGACAACGGCATCATAGCCATGTCAGAAGAATATGCAGATAGGTATGTAAATCTTAAAGAGTCTATTAATGAATAATATAACATTCCATAAGGGTAATATCTTTAACAGCAAGACGCAGACGATTGTCAATACTATAAACTGCGTTGGTGTTATGGGCAAGGGTATCGCGCTCGTTTTCAAACTCAGATACCCTGAAATGTTTGAAAAATATAAGGAGTTCTGTCAATCAAAGATGATTGGCATAGGAAAATTGTGGCTGTATAAGTCAGAAAATACTCCACAATGGGTACTGAATTTCCCTACAAAATTCCATTGGAAATACCCCAGCAAAATGGAATATCTTGAAGCAGGACTGCAAAAGTTCGTAGATTCCTACAAGGAGAAAGGTATCACTTCGATTGCCTTTCCTCTTCTCGGAACCCACAATGGCGGACTTGATAAAATTGAAGTTCTTGACCTTATGCATAAATATCTCGAACAATGTGATATTCCTATTGAAATATATGAATATGATCCGTTAGCACCGGATGATATGTTTGAGAATTTTATGCTTAAATGGATTGATATTTCGCATTCAGAGAAAATCAAGATATTAGGTAGTCGTTTTTCAAAGCAGATTGAAATCATAGATAAAGCAATCCATGAGGACAATATAAAATCCATGATTGCTTTAATAGAGTATCAAGGGATTGGAATTGCAACAATGCAGAAGTGTTTTAATTTAGCAATGAGCTATAAAAAAGAACCTACATTAGAGTTATAAAATATGTTACCATTACAACAAGCACGCGAAGTACGCGACTCAGTGATCGAGTATATAAAAGCTACATACCGATTCAAGGAAAAGGATGTAAGCGATGCGTTCTATCGCTTTATAGAAGATAAGAATGATGGATTATTCAAAGGGCCTTTCGTCTCTTTGAAAACCCCTTTTGTGTCAGCTACAGAAGAGGAATGTGCCAATATTCCATTAGATATAATTCCCTCATTCCCTCCCTACAAGCATCAGCTACAGGCTTTTAGGCAGCTTAGCATGAAGAACGGTCATAGTCCGGAACCTACACTTCTTACAACAGGTACGGGCTCTGGTAAGACTGAGTGCTTCTTGTATCCTATTCTGGATTACTGTTATCACTGTAATCAGTATGAACGCCAAACAGGTGTAAAGGTCATTATTATGTATCCGATGAATGCACTTGCCAGCGACCAGGCCAAACGTCTAGCTGAGACAATATGGAATGACCCTCGCCTCAAGAATAAGGTAACTGCCGGTCTTTTTGTGGGTGAAGGTATTGATACAAAAGAATATCCACGCACAATGGGACCTGATCATATTATTGAAAATCGAGTAGCGATCCTTGATACGGTTCCGGATATACTTCTCACAAACTTCAAAATGTTGGATTACGGACTTATGCGACAAAAATTCATGTCGCTATGGAAAGGAAACATTGATACGGAACAGAAAGCTCTCCGATTCATCGTGCTCGATGAACTACATACATACGATGGTGCACAAGGTACTGATGTGGCGAATCTGATAAGAAGATTGAAACTAAAGCTCCACATTCCTAAAGGCTTATTATGCCCAATCGGTACATCTGCAACAATTGGCAGTGGATCCGACAGCAAGGCACGTTTATGCGAGTACGCTACAAATGTTTTTAGTGAGACATTCCTTGAAGAAAATGTCATTGAGGAGCATCGTATTGCTGTGGATGATTATGTGGATGTTGTTTCAAATGGCATTCCAGACGGAAAACTGATAAAAGAGTGCGTATTCCAAAATAATGATACGGTCGGCACATATATCAGACGTATATGCAAATACTGGCTGAAGAATAGTGAAGCCTCTCCTATTGAAGCAGGAATATCTCTTCGGGAAATGGGTATCGTACGGGATCTTCTTTTTGCTCTTAAAGATGGAATCCTGTCTATCGATGAAATTCAAAACAGACTTGAGGATAATACTGAGTTTCGCAAACTTCGACAGCAACACAATGAAAAGACCTGCAAAATAGCCATAGAAAATCTTTTGGCTTTAATTGCCTATTCTAAACGTCCGTTGGCTAATGGGAAAACTATACCCCTAATGTATCTTCAAGTTCAGCTATGGCAACGTGAACTGAGTGGAATACTACGCTACGTACAAAAAGAACCGGAATTCGTTTGGAGAGGAAATCTGAATAAAGATGATGAGAGGATTGCTCTTCCAATGTATTTTTGCAGAGATTGTGGTGCTAGTGGCTGGATAAGTCGCAGGCTTGCTACCGATGACAGATATTGTTCTGATGTAAAAACCGTCAATACGGCTTTTGCAGAACGGGAAAAAGAGGTTTATCTGCTCAATACTGAGATGAAAAGACATGAAGCTGTGGATGACTATATTAGTGAGAATGCAGTTAATATTACAAAATATGTTAAACTAAAAGATCTTACTGAAGTAAGTCTCAGCGACAGTGACACCATACGGTTAAGAGTATGTAGCAAGACAACATCCAACAAAAACGGAAATCAAAAATTCACCCGAAATTGTCCCGAATGTAATGGAAGTGATACGATTTGCCAAATCGGTGGTAGAACATCAACCCTATCCAGTGTGGCAATAAGTCAAGTTCTGTCAAGTGATTTTGATAATGCTAATGCTTACGAACGTAAAATATTGGTGTTTACCAATAGTGTACAGGATGCCGCTTATCAGGCTGGTTTCTATGAAGCACGTACTTATCGTTTCTTGTTCCGTCAGTCAATGCAGAAATATATTAATACCCTTGAAAAGCCTGTAAACTTGGTAGAGTTACAGAAAGGTTTTAAATCGTATTGGCATGCCAGATTAACTGATGACGAGTATTACAATCGTTTCTTACCAGCTGATTTGGCAAAACATATAGACCTTCGGAAGAACTATAGAACTGGAGGAGAAGGTAGTCCTTTTATGGATAGCTTCAAGAAAGAGTTTGATTTGCGTGTTGATTGGGAGATTCTTAGTGAGTTTGGATTGACTGCTCAATTGGGTAGAACGCTTGAAAAAACAGGAGCTTCTGCGACTTATTTCAAGGCTGATATTTTGCGACATGTTTATCAGGTTATGGAGCATTGGTTAAAGGATAATAACATGGAAAACATCTGGGGCAATGAATCAGGATTCATCCACTTTGTATATGGCATATTGCAGAGAATGAGGACGCATGGTGCAGTTGACCATCCTTTCCTGGAAAAATACCGTAAGGAAAATCTCACACAATGGGCCTTGAACTGGAATCGTGACGGCCGTCATTTCCTGAACAAGACTCTCGGCGGTAGTATGCAATTTCCGAAACTCGTTGGAGTTATGCATACTGGCAAGAACCACGAGATGCTTGATATGGCTGTAATGCGTTCCGACAGCAAGAATACCTGGTACAGCAACTATTTTATCGAAGTATTTAACGACCCATGGATAGCAAAAAACTCCTCTCTGTTCAATGATTTTATGCGCAGATTGTTCGACGCAATGACTGAAGTCGGTTTACTCAACAAAGAGGAACAAGGTGGAGGTAATTATGCTATAAATCCGGAGCATATATGGGTCAGCAAAAATGTAAAACATATACAATGCGACCTGTGTCAGTCTAGACTCTGTGTCGCTGCAGAAGATGAGTGTGCAGAAGGAACACATTGTTTGGATTATAAATGTAAAGGAACATATTCTGAAGAAACCAAACCTGAATTAAACTATTATCAGCAGGTCTATAATAGAAACCTTTCTCCCCGTGTCCATGCACACGAGCATACTGGATTGCTTGACAGACATGACAGAGAAGCTTTAGAAAAAGACTTCAAAGAGCATCCGCACAGCAATTCGGTAAATGTCCTTTCTGCTACTTCCACTCTTGAGATGGGTATAGATATTGGTGATTTGAATGTAATAGGTAATACGAATGTACCACCTAAACCAAGTAATTTCTTACAACGTGTTGGACGATCTGGACGTAAAGAAGGTGCTGCATTAGTATTGAACTATAGTCATGCTGCCGAACCACATGATATGTATTATTATACTTACCCATTGGAGATGATGCAAGGAGAAATCAGTACGCCTGGATGTTTTCTTGAAGCAAAAGATATTCTTAGAAGACATTTCTTAGCATACTGCATTGATACTTGGACTTCATCAGATGTAAACAATACTTTACCGGAAAAGATTCGTGAACTTCATTTACTGAATGATAACATTTTCAATGACCCTACATTTGTTATCAATAGAATAATTGAATTTATTAAAAACCATAAAACCATATTACGTTCTGAATTCAGTTTCCAATATGAGGATAAGACTCAGGACGCACTTAAGAAATTGTTTGAGACATTGGATGATGGTACTTTCTATAATCGGATCATTTCTGATTTCGCAATGTTGTCAAACAAGCTTCACTTCCTTGGAAAAGAGCTCGAACAGTACAGGGAACAAGAAAAACATATTCAGGCAAATGACCCACAATTGAGGCAGATCAAAGAATTGATTTCTGCTTCAAACAAACAGTATCGTCTGCTAATGAACGATAGTGTCATTGAGTTCATGACAAATATCGGTCTTCTGCCCAATTATGCTTTTCCTGAAACTGGAGTCAAGTTACAGGCAAATGTATATGCTTCGAGGGAGAAATGTGATAAAGAAGGAAATATAGCTGAGCCAAAGGCTTTTGAACTAACACGGTCTGCATCCCAAGGTATTAAAGAACTGGCGCCAGGTAATCATTTTTATACTCAAAGATTTAAACTGAATGTCAGCGGACTCAATACATTTGATTGGAAGGATTCTCTGACAGAAATGAAATACTGTTCCAAATGTGACTGTATTTCACTGAAAGGAGAAGATGGATTTAATCAGACCGCCTGTCCTAAGTGTGGTGATCCTTCGTGGGGTATAAACAAGCATAATATATTGAAATTTACCGGCGCACGAAGTGTAATGTATAACAATGATGCAGCATTGGACGACTCGAAGGAAGAAAGAGAAAGTGAAAACTACATTATAAAGCGTCATTATATGTTCCATCATATGGGAGCTACCACCTCCTATGCTATTAGAGGAGTTGGGTTTGGTATTGAGTTCTGCAATAATATGGAACTCTTTGAGGTGAACTATGGAATGAAGATGCAATCGGGAAGTAAAGTGGAAGTCAATAATGATGCCAATGTTTCTCAGAATGGCTTTATAACTTGCCGATACTGTGGCAAATCTACACCGGTACTGAGTGGAACGGCAACGGAAGAGCAACATTACAGATTTTGTACGCATAAAGACATTTCTTTTGCCGATGATACAAAAAGCGAGGTTTTTGAAACTCTTTATCTTTACCGTCACATGCAAACTGAAGCTATCAAGATTTTGCTACCTATCCAGATAATGGATGCATCATCGGCTATAGAGATGTTTAAGTCAGGTATTCAATTAGGGTTGAAAGCTTATTATAAATCGTCGCCTGAACATATCAGGATAGATTCATATTCAGAAATGAATTTGGCTACCATGAAGAAGGATTACTATCTGGTAATGTATGACACAATACCCGGTGGTACCGGTTACCTTTCAACGCTTTATAATACAGAAGAATTTTCCAAATTGTTGCAGTATGCATACGATAAAATTCACGATTGTCAATGCCAATATGAAGGTAAAGACGGTTGCTATCATTGTATTCTTACATACGGAAACCAATACAATAGAGAGTTGTTCAGCAGAGAACAGGCTGAAGCTTTGTTTGAAAAACTCATAGAACATACAAAATCATGGGAAACGCTGCCGGGTTCTGTAGGAACCATATCACAGACTGGCGTGGCTGAAGACAGTGAATTGGAATTGAAATTTATTGATTCCATTAAGACTGTAGCCCGCACCAATAAATGGGATTTTGAGAAAGTACCAGACGCTGACTCTTATCGCTATGAATTAAGAATTATGGATGGAGAAAATGATATTAAATATTATATCATTCCTCAGTTTGCACTTGGTGGTCACTATGGAGTAAAACATTATACCGTTGCAGATTTTCAGATTATTTGCATGTCTGCAAGAATTAACGGTAATGATTTTAAGGAGATTGATAAATTGCCTATGTGGGCTATATTTCTTGATGGTTACACCTATCATGCTCAGGCTCCGAACATGAGATTCTATGGCGATAAAGAAAAACGCGATGGAATACGTGATTCTAAAACGCATAGGATATTTTCATGGACGATGACATGGGAAGATATTCAGCTATTTGAAAATGACAAGGAGGATTCTTTGGGACTTAATTCAATTACCCGTTTAATTGAGTTCTTAAAAAATCCTCAGATGGGATATATCAGAGAAACCGCTTTTGGATGTATCGCCGATGCAGAAAACTTTATGGGACATGGAGGTGCACTTTATCAAGGTGAAATAACGATAGATGAAAGTTGCTATGACGAACTTACCGATTTCTCAACAGACGAGAAAGTTGCTGAAGAAATTGATAAGGGTATATCATATAACTGGAATCTGCAACAGATTTATCCGGATATTGATAAAGATGAATGGATCGGATTTTGGAGACGATATAATTTACTGCAATTCTTCTCCAATACTACAAAGGTTGAACCTGTTATAGATGCGGATATGGTTTCTGTTGACCGGGATGAGATAAAGATGTACTATCCTGGACTGGAACATATTGTAGATATTCTATTGGACCATAAGATTCCATTCGGAACAGACGGTGATGTAGATTTAACCGATTCTGACGGAATTGTTTTAGCGTCAGCCGGAATGATTATCCGTGATTTAAAGATAGTAATTGATCCTGCTGATGACAACTCTGAATCTATTTTTGAAGCAGCTGGTTTTAAAATATTTACAGCAGAAAACTTTGATATTAATGAAATAACAAACATATAAAATTATGAGACTGTTTTTATCAGACACTTGTTATGAATCACTTTTTGATTTGCCTAAAAGAATACAGACAAAGGTGGTCAATTTCCAGAAAAAATTCCGTGAATGCACAACTTCCAATGGTATGCACTTAGAGCCAATAGCACAGTTTAATGACAGCTCGATGCGAACAGCTCGTATTGATGACAATTACCGTGCTGTGATTGGAATTATTGATAATAATGCATATCTATTGTTTGTTGGTACGCATGAAGTTGCCTACAATTGGGGCATTAGAAAACGTCTGGTATGGAATGATCATACTCAAGCCTGTCAATTGGTTTCAGTTCAGCAAACAACTGAACCTATTGCAGAAAAGACTGAGACAGAATCTATGACGTCTTCAGATTCTGTATTTAAAGATATTTCGAAAGAACAAATATTAAAAATTGGAGTTCCAGAGGATTTAATTCCTACGGTAATGAAGATTACCTCTCTTGATGATTTGGACCCATTGGAGGATTGTTTACCATCTGATGCATACGAGAATATCTTTAATTTGCTGGATGGGGTATCCATTAATGACATAATAGCTGAAATAGAGGAAGGCCAGGCCAAAGAGAACGAAGACCAACTTCTCAGCAATAATAACAAACGTAGATTTGTTGAACTCACTGATGATGAAGCCCTTCAACGTATTCTTGATAATGATATGGAAAAATGGCAAATTTTCCTACACCCAAGTCAACAGAAGTTGGTGAATGCTGATTATAAAGGAACTATAAAAGTTAGCGGTGGTGCAGGAACAGGAAAAACCGTTGCTGCATTGCATCGACTTAAATTTTTGAGTGCCAATCCTAATGCAAAAATCCTTTTTACTACTTATACAAGAACACTTAAAGAAAACCTTGAGGATCTGATAAAAAAGATGGACATCAATCAAAACAGATGTACACTGAGTAATATTGACCAGGTATTAATTGAAATAGCCAAACAATACAAAATAAAGGACGGATATAAGGTTCTGGATTATTCCGGTAATGAAGAATCCATAAAATTATGGCGTGAGGTTCTTGAAACAGAAGTGACAGAATTTGATGAACAATTCTTGTATGATGAGTATATAGACGTTATTATCTATTTTGGAAATACTGATGCTAAGTCGTATATGATGCAACAGCGTGTAGGACGTACTAAAGCATTAAGTCGTAAACAAAGAATTGATATTTGGAAATTGGTTGAAAAGTATGTGGCACTAAAAAATGAAAGAAAAGTAGTTGACAGACTTGAGTTGTTTAATGAAACTACGAAATATCTTAACGACAATAATATTCGTCCTTATACGCATATTATTGCAGATGAGTTCCAGGATTTCTCAAATCCAGAACTTAAATTCTTACGTTCATTGGTAGCAGAAGGAAAAAATGACCTTTTCCTTACAGGTGATCCTATGCAACGAATATACAGTGGACGAAAGATCAATTTCAGTGCAGCCGGTATTAACGTGAGAGGTGTCAGAAGCCGAAGACTTAAGATTAATTATAGAACTACAGAACCTATAAAACGTGTCGCTGTAGGAGTGATAAAAGGCCAAGTATATGATGATATGGATGGCGGAACAGAGTCAATAAAAGGATATGTCTCTCTCATCCATGGAGGAGAAACACCATTATATAAAATTGTTGACAATGCAAACGATGAAGTCATGCAAATTGTAGAATGGGTGAACCAATGTACTCAGAATGATATTCTTTTAAAAGACATATGTATCGCTTCTCCAAGCATGGGATTGATGAAGGACTTACAATCACACTTGCATGTTAATGGTATTGCATATAAGGTCTTAAAAGGGACATCGAAAGTTGGATCTAACAATGGCATTTCACTTTGTACATTCCATTCACTTAAAGGACTTGAGTTTAAAGTTGTTATTTTAATGGGAGTAAATGAACGGAATATTCCATCAAAGGCGACAGACAGCTATCCTTTTAATGGAATGGATGTACTTGAGAAAAAAGAATTTCTTTCATCTAAACGTTCATTATTATATGTTGCAATAACGAGAGCAAGACAACTCGTCTATATGGTTGGTTATGGTGAACCATGCGGTTTGCTTGAAAATATAAATAAAACTATTTAAAAGCAACGGTATGAGTATGCTTGAAGATTTCAGACCACGTATTATTAATGTGACACGTAAGCTCTCAAAATGGACACTTTTGAGAATATCAAATATGTTTTACAATTTTAAGTAGAATTAATTTCAAGCCAATAATGATATTTGATAAAATATGAATATAACATATAAAGAACAATTAAGTAAGCATGTTGAAAACATCTTCATGGGATATTCGAAACATGGTCTTCACATCTGTGACATTGCTACAGGTGGTGGAAAATCATATACAATAGGTAAACTGACATGCCAATACTACCCTGAAAAGTTTGATCGCATTGTTATCCTCTGCGTTCAAAATAAACTGGTGAACAGCATGAACCGTGAAATAGACCATTTCATTAACTCTGAAGGAAGTCTTATATCCTCGTCTGACAAGATGGTAATAGAGAACAACCCCGAAGTTATCACTCAAGCCATCAAAAACGGGTACTTCAAGAAACTTCTAGAAGAAATGTGCTATCAGATTGGAGAACAGAAAAATGCAAATTACAAGGTCGATGAAATACAATACAGTTACAATGCCGTCAAAAAGATATATGAGGGACTGACAGGGTTGATAAAGACTCTTGACGAAAGTGGAAAGAACGACTATATTCTTAATCATATTAACGAAGGAGAAGCAAAACTTCGTAAGGTTGTTCGTGGATTCTTCGACACCTATAAAAGACACCTCGAAAAAACTAAACAGCTGAAAAAAGTCTCTCTCGAAACTATTTTAAATAAATTCCAGTCTCTCATTAAAGTTTATCCTCAGGTAGATTACAGACGGAAAAAGGTACTTCTTATGACTGTTCATAAAGCAATGTATGGAATTGATCCTATTCTTTCTGAGAAGATTTACCTGCAAGACATTGCAGAAAAGAACAAAAAGACACTTATCCTCTTTGACGAATCCGACCAAGCTGCAGTAGCTATGCGTACGGCAATCATCGACCAATCTATTGATAATGCTGGAGGTAGCAAGAGATTTGCAAAGGGCTATAATGGTTATCTGCAATATAAGGATTTGATTGATAATCCAGAACAAATAGCCAATCAGTATTACGGAGATTTGTTAGAAAAATGTCTTAACAAAGCTAAGGATATTACAAATTCAAACTGGAAAAAAGCTGTTGGCGACATTCTTACTTATAAAAATATTTTCTTAAGCAATTATGAAGAACTAGAAACATACAGAAGAGGGGTGTTCTTTTCAGGCCCTGCACTGAAAATAAATATCTCCCCAAAAGGAAACAATACCAATTCGTATATCTGCTATAAGAAAAACGACCGACATTTCTATCTCGTTCATGTAAAAGATGCCAGTATGCTTACAAAAGAATATGCTATGGCAATTCCGTTAGACAGATTCCTTTCTCTCATCATCAGTAACACAACGTCAATAAAAGCACAACTCAGAAAAGTCATTTCTGATTCACTGAAGAAAAGCCGGGAGCAATTCGAGGCAGAGGAAAAAAAGGTCTCTGCGAATACAGCAACAACAAACTACTATCTTGGCTATCCTACATTGGAACGGGAGATACATACTTTATTCTCTCGTTTTGAAACCACATCAGAATATCAATTTGAGCAGCAAATTAACGAATTCATGACAAACAGAAAGAACTTGTTTGTTTCTGATGGTAGTAGCAAAATGAAGCTACCCGATTTCTCCGTGTATTCCCAAGGAGTGCAACTTTATCAAGAAGAAATTGATGAGCGCGATAACCTGCACAGGGTCAGATTGTCATGCCGAGAGATTTCAACAACCCCTGAAAAGATACTGATTGATCTCGTAAACACCGACGGTACTTCTGTTGTTCTATGCTCTGCAACTGCTTCATGCTGGTCTGTGGTAAGTAATTATGACATCAAGTACTTAAAGCAAACACTCGGAGAAAAAGTTCATGTGCTTTCCAAAGAAGAACGTGAGACTTTTGACTGCCTTGTTGATAAAACATACCCCTCAGTACACCAGATTAAAGTTGTTCCTCTAGAGAGGTATGAATATGATGATAAAAGAGAGAATGCGATAGTGTTGCCGGACAAATACAAGCAGATGTTCTCTCCTGACGCTTTGGAGGGAGGATTGGCAGACAGATGGTTCAAAATTACATATAGAGAACTGAAAAAGACCACCAAGAACATAAATGACATACAGTTCCAACTGTACAGGCTTTTCCAGTTTATTGAAGCATATTATTGGTTTTTCACACACAATGATATTCATAGCATGATATTCTTCCAAAACCGTACTGGAGATAAAGACAAAGATCAAATTAACGTCCTTAGCTGTCTGATAGACGGAACTTTCAAAAACATGACTTGTACTTTGGAAGATGAAATCCCGTCAGATTGGGAAAATAAACACATCCGTATTTCTAAAGACTGGGAAGATGTGGAATCCAATATTCTATCAGAACTTAGTCAGGACAAAGATGCAAAATTGATGCTGATTTCTGCCTATGGAAGCTTCAAGGCGGGTGCCAACATGCAGTATGAAATACCCGAAGGTCTAGAATATACAAGTGGAGATAACTGGGTTAATGAAGGAGAAAAGCTAAAAAAAGACTGGGATGCCATCTATGTACAATCACCCACCTCATACCTTATGATAAATGAAGACGGCAATGAGATGACATTTGAAAAAAGCCTTTACAATGCCATGCTTACACTGATGATGCTGTATGAACGAGGATGCCTTTCCAAAGCTGATGTCACTCAGTGGCTCTATTATGCATTGTCCAATAATTTTATGTTTAGTGAGAAGCGTAATCCAGGCATAGTCAAGGATAAAGCGGCATGGGCACAAACGACAGTGGAACAAGCTATTGGCAGGTTATGTAGGACAAGGAATAAGCCTTATACAACATACATCCTTTTCGATGAATCCATGAAACCTTTCTTTGATGCCTCGAATATGGAGAAATCGCTCACAAAGGAGTTCAGAGCTTTGGCGACATACATTTTATCACATCAAGATAAAAAGGAAGAAAGAATCGACCTAGAAGAAATCATGCGATGCAATGACGCCAACTATGCACAGGCACAATTGGATCGCTTACGCAGGATTGCGCTTCGCTATACTCCTCACAAACAAGACGAGGATGAATATGATGATGACATTGAGGAAGAGGACGAACTGCCTTACAACGTAAAAATCAGTCAGATAATGTACCAGAACTACAAACAAACCATTATCAGAAAACCTGTAATCGCTACTATTGAGGATTTGAATGAGAACGACAAACGACTGACTTTTATGCCAAAATGCTATGGCAACTGGAAGCGTAACTCCGCATCTGAATTATATTACTATTGTGATGAAAGACTCAAGGTTTGTCCAAAAGAAAACGGGAAACTGTTCCCCTATCCTATCTCACCATCCTACGTCAGGCTTGATGTGCTAATGAAAAATCCTATTATCAAATCCCATTTTGAAAAAAATGGTTTTGCAACAACTTGGGAGAAGGAGGGCATGATACTACACCCACAAATACTTGCCACAGACTATGCTGGAGAAATTGGAGAAGAGGCTTTCAAGGCAATCTTGTTACATTATACAGATTGCACTGAGAAAGACATCAAACATTTGGAAGGAAAAGATTACGAACTGGCTGATTTCGTTATCACGAATGAGGACGGAAACTATAGAATCGCATTTGACGTAAAAAATATGAATCCCAAAGTAGACCATAACGACAAAGAAAGCGACATGCCTACTTCACAAAAACGAGAAATCAAACGCAAACGATTGGGATGTGAGCTGATTACGGTTAACATGCTGGACATGGATGCTGCCGGGATGGATGAAATACGTGAAATTCATGGAGTTATAGATGTGAATGGCAACATCATTCCTAGTGCTATCGAACGCATTCAGAAACTTGTAAATAAAAACAACATATGAAGTTAAACGAAGAATATATTAAAAGTCTACCACTGACAACCAACAAGATTAACGTGATTTTAGACAGGGAAGCATTCTTTTCGAGATATTCCATCGTGTCATACTATGGCACTAATAAGGAACTAAAGAATCTTGCATACGAGCAACTAGCAGACGTACCTTGTCTGTCTGTAACTGGCGTAAGGGCAAGATGGTCAGGGTTACGTTTTCCTATGGTTCACTTCTTTATCCTAATAGCCAAAGGTAAAGAGGAACAGGTTTTAAATAGCTTAAGAACATATGAGCATATCCGTTCTAAAGTCGATACATTGGAGGAGTACGACGATACACTACAGAAAAGGATTATTGCCTCTCTAGCCATCAACTCGATTGGGAAAAAGAGAAGTGATAAGATGATGTATAATGATGGAACGCTACTCATATGCGATGATAAGAATTTCAATGTTCCCAAATCCAGACAAGAGCTTGTTTGTTTGAAGATAGAAATCAATGAATATATGAATCTTACAGCCAAGACCACATCATTCTCTAACCCATCTTCATACAATGAATTAAGAAAACGCAAAAACTGCGTCTTCAAAGTCGGGAAAGACATAGAGGGGTACTTATGGGAAGGACAATCTGTGAAACCTATAGTCATAAAGGATTTCAAGGATGGTGACTTCAACCTGAAAAAACTGTATGTACAGAAGAAAAGATTCAATGACAATAAGAACAACGTTCCCTATTGGCCATATAACAAAGAGAACTATACTCACGGAAAACTATTTGCCATTTGGCAAGTAGTACAATCCGTCAATGAAGACTTTGATGGTCTCGTCAAAATTGACTTTTGTGATTTTGAAGTATTGCACTATGATGAATGCAAGACTGGTGATGATATGCTCTCACTTCTGAAAGAATATCTATCAGGAAAATGCATTTTATTTGAAGACCCTTTTGGTACTTCCGCATCAAGAGAACTGATTGATCAATTCAAGAACGAAGCTCTTTCGTTAATGGATGGCAAACTCGTTTTTCCACGAAAAGCTTCTGGAAATGACATGGTGATAAAACTGTGTGAACCTAAAGAGGAAGATGCAATTTGTACCCATTATACAAAATCCCTCTATCGGATGTCACATTCTGGTAAAGCACTTCAACATATCACATTCTACGGTAATCAAAAGGATGATAAGATAAGCAAAGCTAATACAAGAAGAATCCTCATTGAGTTGCTTGTAAAAGATTCGTTAATCAACAGAAAAATGCCCTACCAATTGACAGAACTGATAAACGATTGGAAATTCTTCCGATACAAGATTAATGAAGGCTTTGTGCATGGCGCTTCATTAGCCGTTAATATCTCAGGCACAATGAGTATAGAAGAATACGGACTGTCTCAAAACAACTTAGAAGAAGAATTCGAACAGTTTGTCCACGATAAATTAAAATATAACGACCCTGATAAGATTCGTGGTGGACGGGATTATATGGCCATGGAGAAAAACGGCAACGTGTATCTGATTATCGATACAGAAGAGATACCAATACTCGATGCTAACCTGATTGATGATGGATATGGGAAGGTGGTCAATGAAGGAGAAACTATCTCTATGTTCAAACGCAAGAAAGTTGCGCATGAATACTTAAGAGGCTATATCGGTTTCCATTTGTGGAAGTCAGATGGTATCAATGGAGAAGCAAATGGCTCCTATTCGTACATATCAGGCACAAATAGCGAGAATATGCAAATAATGCAGAACACAAAAATGGATAAGATGCCTCGCGCACGAAGGATATTTGTCTTGAACAAATCGAATCCAGAAACAGTAGAAAACGAAATTATGGAAATCGCCTCCATGTTAAAATTCGGCTTCGGAAGATGGAATGAATTAATGACCTACCCCTTCCCCTTCAAGTTCCTTCTGGAATATCTGGATGACGCTTGTGAAACCGCTTTTTCAAAACACTGGAAAGACATTACTTACAAAGGTGAATTATAGACTATTATGCATAAAGAAACAGATATATTAAAAGATCATGTTCCATCTCCCCTAGAAATAACTGAATATGAACAAAAATGGAACACGTTAGCCGATTATGTCAATCAGAAGGAAAGAAAGATTACCGCGTAAAGAAAATCAAAAAACAAGGGACGGACAATAAAGCCGTCCTTTTTCATTTCCCAAACGCTTTACGGAAATGGATGTCAGATGGAAAAACTGAATTCATCCATATGAATTTGAAAAATAGGGAGCTATAGAATAGCTGTATTCCGGCTATATGGAAAACATGCTTGATACCACCTACAATGCATACAGAAGGAGTTACTTCAAACCTGAAGCAAGAGCTGAAACATACATTCCTCAATATGAAATAGAGTTTGTAAAGTATCTTAAACAGATTACGGAAAAACTAGAACGAATAAGTAATTTCAATGCCACTGTAAGTTCATATCTAATAAATGATTCTTCAAAAAAATGCTTCACCTTAAGTACGTATTTTACTATGAGGATTGATATAGGCTTGAGAAAGACAAAATAACCTCTTACTTATCAAGAACAATCCGAACAAATACTTCGAGGTATTAAACATAAAAATGGATTTAATATATAATTAGTTTATTTTTATGTATTACCCCAATAATAAAGCACCCTAAATATTTTCTGTACAAATACACCACACTTATAAATATTTGTGGTATCTTTGTACAGATTTAGATAGTAAGCAATGAAGAAACTTAATTCATACATATCATCAGCTGACATGAAGGAAAAAGGGCGTGCTGCTTATTACAAAATGTTGGAAAGTGTACGCCAAGGTGAACTAATACAGGTTAGACGAGGGCTGTATGCCAACATTGACCAACTTTCAAACAGCATGATTGACATAGAAGCGATTATACCAGGTGGAATTCTTTGCCTCTGGTCTGCATGGAGCATACACCAACTTACGACTTCTATGCCACAAGCCTATCATATAGCCATAAAAAGAGATAGAAAAGTAGTAACACCTTCATTTCCCTCAATAGAGCTTCACCACTATACTGCTTCTATACTAGAGATTGGGGTAAGTAAGATGGTTTTGGAGGGTTACAATATCAGGATCTATGATATAGAGCGATGCGTATGTGATGCAATTAAATTCAGAAATAAGATAGGTATTGATGTCTGCTCAGAAATCATAGATAACTATCTTACACGACCGGAACGAAATATAAGTAAACTACTGGATTATGCCAGACAACTCCGTGTGGGCACAATCCTTGAAAACTATCTGCAAGTCAAACTATGAGTAAAGAACAAAATAAAAACTACGGAAAAATCAATTCGTACAAAGCTCTTGAATGTAGCCAAAAAGGAAAATATATTCTATCAGACTATATTGACACGATATTTTCAGGAGCGATTACTATATAGGATGTCACAAACACGCTACCGCAACAATTTCTACCTAAAAGGTGGAGCTCTTATGTATGCCTATGAACGTTTTGCAGCACGTCCTACATTGGATATTGATTTTCTGGGTAACAATATAAGCAATAAAGGTTCTTCAATTATAGCAGCATTCAAGGAAATATGTTCCGTACCCTTTGAAGAAGATGGAGTGATATTTGACGTTGAGCACATTACTGCCCAAAATATCACTGAGTTCAAAGACTATCATGGAATACGCCTAAGCATACCGGTAAAAATGGATTCCATAGCACAAGTGCTGACTATGGATATTGGTTTTGGCGATGTGGTTACACCCTCACCTGTCAATCTGGATTTTCCTATTTTGCTAGAACATCTGCCTTGTGCTAATATCCTGGCATATTCTCTGGAAACAGTTATTGCAGAAAAGATGCATGCAATAATAGACCTTGCAGATCAAAGCAGTCGTATGAAAGATTATTATGACTTGCATAGAATACTGAAGGAAGAAAAATATGACTCAGAAGTTTTACAGGAAGCTATAATCCGTACATTCGAAAACAGACATACACCATATGATGAGAACACAATGTTCTTTCGTAAAGATTTTGGAATCAACCAACAAATGGAAGTAAGATGGAAAGCTTTTATGCGTAAAATCACAAAGGCCACTGATCTATCCTTCTCTGAAGTTGTGGCATTCATTCAGGAAACACTTCGTCCATATTGGGAAAACATACCACATGAATAATACAGACTATAAAATATATGAATTCCCGGAATGTAAGTCCATCATCATTTCTGGAGATATTCACGGAGATTTCAATCTTCTCGTGAACAAAATGTGCATGCAATATAAGATGGAAAATACGCTTCTCATTGTGGCTGGAGACTGTGGATTTGGTTTTGAAAACAAAAGCTATTATGAAAATATTGTCAAGAAGAACGCCAAGCGTATGAATGATAATAACAATTGGATCCTTTTCGTCAGAGGGAATTCCGATTTTTCAGAGTTCCCTATTCATTTATTATTTCTCATCTTCCACAGCTATTTTAGGTAAACCAAGTCTTATTCGAATAATATCTAAAGCTAAAATATCTATACGCTGAAAATATAATTCAGCTTCTTGATTTGTTAATGCAGGATGAGGTGATTGAGGTGAGGCATTATAATGCCTTGTTTCTTTTCTTGAATTAGCAATTCCCATTAAATCTTTTATTGTTGTATCTCCAAAGAAAGGAATTAGTTCAGGAAAGGTTTCTTTAATTCGTCTATCAAGTCTATGCTTTAATGGATATAACCAATTAATCATGTCAATTAGTTTCCCCATAATTAGATAACACGCTCTTTCGTCGGATTCAACAGCACTATTATGCACTGCTATTAAATCTTTAATTTCTTCATCCAAAGAATCATAACTATTAAGAGCAATATGTAATTCATCCAAAATAGAGGTTTTCATATTTCCATTAGTAGGAATAGGAACTGCTCGTGCAAATGAAGGAAGCGTTTCCATTAAATATGTATCAATTTCAGCAATATTAGCTTCCCAACCTTTAGGTATCTCTCTAAAATCTATAGCTCTAATTCTTTTGTGAAATATCTGATTATGAGGAGAATTCAAAGAAACTCCTAAGACATATTTAAGTAACATCGTTAGTTTTTCCACAAAACCTGATGCCAAAATTGAATCATATGTTAAGTCATTATAATCTTTGATAGTTCCTTTTGTAGAAACTATAATACGATATTCATAGCCAGGTTTTAATTCCCTATAATCATCTGATATGATCCATTTATCATATTCAAAAGAATTATGCTCATATTCATCAATATGAATCGGCATAGGTTTACTTTTATAGACTATATGCATATTATAAAATTGATTTACAAGCAAATATACACATTTAATATTAATAGCTACTACAATTTTATTGTTTTCTAAAAGATTAATCCAAAATAATAGATTACATAATAAAGCCAAATTTAATTCATAGCTATTATACTCTTAACTAGGAAAAAAGCTACATATCGAGGACAAATGCTGTCACTTTCTTGGATTTATAACATAGTATCTATGAAATGACATATATTTGCGCAAAACAATTAGCAAATATCACTATGAATCAGGAAAGTACAGAATATATAGTACTCTATTTCCTTGTATTAGTAGGAACTCTTGTTGTTGGCGTTTTAGCTCGTCAGTTTGTTTTATCCAAAGGTGTTGATAATTTCAGTAGTATTGTCGCATTTTTTACAACAGTAATTGTCTTAATGGCAATCATGCCAGCTTACAGACAACTTTCAATCAGTTTCTGCTGCCACGCATAGAAGCTTCTCAGCTTTTCAAACGATGAAAAATCACAATGACACCGTTTCTGTTCCAGAAGCCCCTACAATCAAAGATTCAAACCAAGCTAAGCCTGATGTCATTGAATCTGCTCCTACCGCTGAAGAAACAATCTCTAAACCTTCAGAATATGAAGTTATGCGAACCAATTCTTCAAGGAGTACGCCCCGCGCTACAGTTACAAATATCTCTGCACAGAAGATGATAACTACAAGTATTATCAGACCCTTGGCCTGAAACTTATCCACATAGAATTTTTTAGACAATATAATTATGGGTTGCCGTTAAAGGAGTTGGAGGTGTAAAGCACTTACTCTAAACAATACAGGAAGGCGAAAACCCTACTGTATTGTTATCCTATACGTCTAGGATATCTTTCGATTATAAGTAATACGATTTGTTCAAAGTTCTGTATGGTACTTGACATAAGATTTTTGTGTTCATATAGCCTGCTATATGAATGCATCATTTTATTTCTAAAATTATAAAACATATCCGAGTCATTACTCGTAGTTTCTGAGTTAAAACCAGAATTAGCAAATAGATCTCTGCATGATTCTCTAAACTTTTTACAATCAACAGATTGAAGATTACAATACTTGAATATATTGCGTATTCTTTCTTTTTCTTTACTTACACGGCTTGTTTCTGCAAAATAATCATTTGTTGATATTTCACCATTTTGTAATTTATTGTATATCTTATCAACATCTTGAATAATGGCATCTTCCATTAAGAGTTCTATTATTTGATATAATAATACAAACCTATGTGTAACATTGCTTGCTGACTTAAGATCGCGCAATATTCTATCTACAATTGGGTGCTGATATAAAATAGGCTCTTTAAGTTCTATATTTATAGATTTTTGATTATTGCTAATAATTAATTCTCTACTATAGCCTTCAATAGGCAATACATTATTATTATCCTCAAAATAGCTATATCCATACTTCCGCAATGAATGGATACATAAGTATAATGGATTATCACCCATTAGTTTCTTAGAAAAAATACAAACACAAATGTTTGATTCAAAATTATCGCTAAAACCTCCTGATTTTAACGATTTCAGTCTTTTTAAAAGATGCCAAAAAGCTACATATAGATAGTTGTCCATAAACTTATCTACCTCTTGGTCGCTATCCAAGGCTAATATAGGGACGATTGCACCTATTGTTTGGCGGTTGCATCTTGAATCTGATGAGGATTTCATACTTAAAAAATACACATCACTTTCATTACTAAGCATTGGATTTATTAGTAGCTCTACAACATAATTGTCTATGTTTATATCTGGTTCTAAGTTTTCAATAGAAGGATAGTATTCTATAAACCCAGATTCCCCATTACTACTATACTCAAATCCAGGTATACTTCCTGACTTATCAAAATAGATTGTATCCATAGAGAAATCATTTAGTTTCTTCAAAGGCCTGTTTGGCTGCTAGTTCGAAATTCAGAAAACTATATTTGTCTTTACTAAATAATGATAAGAAAAAGAAATAGAAATATTTTCTTTGATCATTGCCAATTTTCTTGGCATTTCTTCTTAGATAATCCATATCATTCATCATATTCACAAATACAGAATCAAAATTATTGAGACTGATTTTATCTATGTATTCATAAATATTCTTAATATCATTAATGATTTGATTGTCCATAATCTCCGCAAGAGCACATCCATATCCGGTTAATGCCTGCGATTTATTAAATAACGAAACTATAGATGTCGCAAATGGCGATCCACTTAAATTCGCAATATCCTCCAGGTACTTAGAATCATAGACCCTATCAAATTGTTGGTTAAATTTGCAAACCAAGTGATGATATGTTGATATAAAATCATCAAAGAGAGTCCCAGAAGTAGCTATGCGCGAAATTCTTTCCAAATCTCGGACGTTTTCTAAGATATCTTTTTTGTCTAATGTAAGATAATCTTTCTGTAAGAAGGATGTAAAACCCTCTATAACATCTCTAAATTTATACTCTCCTATTTCGTGTGGAGTACGTCCATCAGCCTCCGCCAATAAGGTAACGCCTGGGACATTACATTGATTTCGATATTCTGAATAAATAATTTCAATCTGATGTCTTGTGGTCATTTGCGTTTGGCCAGCATTTAGCGTAAGCATACGGTATAATATTCCCAATTTATTGATACCAACATAGACTTCAACTCTAATTTTATTATTTAATGGATGTGAATCCCCAAACAAAGAATCACGATATTCATTAACAATTTCCTTAATTGTATATGAGCGTTGAAGACCGTCTAGAATCTTTAGATTCCCCCTTGCATTATGCATGGCTTTCATAATATCTTTTTCACAAGATAGCGGTTTACATAAAGCCAAAACAATAGGTGGCATTACACACCCTTTTATTATATCCTGCTTCAAAAGATTGTAAATAGAGCTTGAATTTCTAACCCTTTTTCGCTGATATTCATTATCATTAAGACAATCTTTAACTAATTCATAATATTCACTAATTGTCATATTAAGTGAATAATTATCCGCATTGATCCTATAATCGTGTATACAATCCATATAAATTTGTATTCTGCTTTTTAGATAATATTCTTCAATCAAATTCAAACATTAACATTATATATCATATATTAAGTTAGTTACAGAAATATTGCTTCATACTTTAATATAGCATCTTTACTTCTGGCATTTTAACCTTGAACTCCGGGTCAATATTGTGACACTGTTCCTTGACAATGCCTCGTCGATGTATTAAAGGATTGAGGCAATATAATTCAAATTCCTCTTTATTCACATCATCTACTGATTCGACCTTTCCGAAATTCTTCTTGTCTTTTTTCTTTATTTCAACCTCACGTCCTACCATTGCAAAAGCATCAACGATAGTAGGAAAGTATTCCGTGAAATCGAACTTATCATCTTGCGTAAGCAATGAAAAATCCATATCCTCACTGAAGCGCTGCAAGCCATGAAAGATTCTCAAGCAAGTTC